>Ga0228711_1003010_pt1 | contig 26158 bp, 12 predicted proteins | sample MedpolnodulmetaG_2_FD_177996 | JGI IMG/M metagenome (GOLD analysis project Ga0228711, IMG submission 177996) | Root nodule microbial communities from Medicago polymorpha collected in Santa Monica, California, United States - brown nodules | ecosystem: Host-associated > Plants > Roots > Nodule... | reverse complement strand
AAAAAAAGAGGGGACATAGACCAAGCATTAACAATCAACAAAAACAACAATACTTCACAGTCACACTTACGACATGATAACCAAAAGTCTAAGGCATAGCCCTTTTATTAGTGGGTAAGAAAAAACCTCAAAATCATCGATATTTTTTTTTTGTGTTTAAGTAAAAAAGTCACAGCTCAAAGGCCATTTAACAAAGTATAGATGCTTATTGCTTAGCCGTTTAACAACTTTAAAAAAAAAAGGTATTGATGCCTAGCCATTTAACAAAGGCAACACCTAAAACCAAGTCAAATGATGTATTTTTTTTACACCGCAAATGTTAGTATTGTTAATTAGTATTTATGTTGAGAATAAAAATATAAAAAAAATCATTGATCTCTTTATCATTTCATTTCACAACCTCGATTACTTGGTGCTAATAACTTTAAACTAGTGAAAATGCATCTTGATGAAGAATAATAACATCTACGGTTACCAACTCCTTACTCCTTGGTAGTTGGTACCATCATCATAGTTTAGAAAGTGCATCTTTTTAAACATGGCTCAAGTCTTAACCCTAATGCGATATTTAAAAGAGGCCTGCTATATGGTGCCAAAATACCATGCACGATGGAACACGATACAAAGTGGTTTTTTTTTTTGAAAGAACGATACAAAATGGTTAGTGTGTATATGTTTTTAAAATAAATAAAAGTAACATATGGATAAAATCAAAATATAATCCAATGGCTAAGGTGAATTCGTTGCTTTTCATCATCACGTCCCTCGTACCATTTAGTGATTTCCTATTTAAAAACAAATTCTTAAATGAGAACATATTTTTAGTAAAAAAATAAAAAATAAGAACATTATCTTTACACGATGGTTTCCGGTCTTAACCATCAAGTTTTTTTAATAAACCATAAATTTATTTCTTAAGCATCTACAAGTGACAATATTAAAAAACCAATAATTTTTAATACTTGAAAAATAAATTAACAACATAAAATGCAGCTATATTTGCAATCACACTCTTACTATGATGTCATGATAATGCACACAAATAATAATAATAACAATAATAATAACACCAACAAGAACATCAACGACTTATATTAAGTTATTCCTCTATGCAAGTTGGAAAAAAGTGAGAAGTAAAGTTTTACTCGCAAAAATGTGTACACATAAATACATGCATTCACAAACATATCTTAGTGTAAAAGAACTATACTGATTTCGACATTTTATGAGATTAATTAAATGGTATTTACAAATGACTGATGCGGATATCCACTGAAGCAAAATGATGCCAGAATAACTAGGAGCTACAACTAAATCATTTTTAAAGAATAATTAAACTAGAAAGAGAAAAAAAAAATCCTCGGACTCTTGAACATTATCAAGAGGCATTCCCTCAACTTGCAATTTAGAAAGATAAAATGAAATGTTTATTAAATGACATATCTTCATAGAATCATAGCATAAAAGGGTGAGATTAATTAAATGTGTTTTGGATGAGATAGTCAAATTTTTAAGGTATTTAGAATTTAGATAATTCAAATGTTTTAATTAAATTTTCTTCTTTTACAATTTTGTTTTATTTGAATAGAGTAATTATTTATTTTTTATTTTAAACCTTAATCAAAATAAAATATTTATTTTGATAAAATATGAAAAATGTTTATTAAGACTTTGTACTTTTTTTTAATCCGAGTTTGAATATTTTTATAAATTTAAACAATGAGGCAAACATAAAAATACAAAGAAAGTGGTACAAAATGAGAAACTTTGGGTCAAATTAAAAAATTTAGAAAATCTTAGGGACCGATTTGAAAATTCCAAAAAGTTGTAGAGATCAATATGTAAATTAAAATTGGAAAAATATAGGTACAAATTTTAAAAAATAGAGACTAAATGCAAAGTTTGAGGGAAAAAATGGGTTAAATATGCTAAGTTCGAAAAATAAGTAGGGACTAATGTGTGAAACTTAAAACATATAGAGATAGACACGAATAGTATGAAAAATAAGTATTTTTTTAAATTCTATAAATTTAGCTTAAAAAAAACTTTCATAGAATCTTTTCATTTTAACAATATTCCTCCAACTTTATTACCCAAACATAGCAATTTATATTTTTTACATAAAAAATTAATTTATAATAAACAAAATTTGGATTACCCTATAAAGATACTTAAGTATGAGGGTGAGATACTTTATGGGGAATAAAGTTTGAAATGAATCAAGTGTCTAACTAATTAAATCAACTCGAGTCAATTCGTTATCAAGTTTAAAACTTGACTCAAAGTTGATTTTATCTCTCGATTTAAGCTCAATATGGAGGAACAACTCAATTTAGTGTTGGATGTTAGAGTAACAAAATAATATCACGCAAGTAAAATAAGAGATGAGAAAAGAGGAATTGAACACATAATATTGACGTGAAAACTCCTCAACAAATAAGGGGAAAACCCATGAGACAATAGTAGAAGAATTTCACCAAGTGGGAAAAATTACAAACTTTCTCTCTTAAAATAGGAGAAACTAAAATTTGGAGAAACTTCATAGGAGAAACTATAGTTCCTCTCACTCTGAGCAAGTTGTAGTGCTTGTTGTGTTCTACTACTTTGATGTGGGATGATGAGATGGTACAAAAATGCCTGCTATTATAGGAGAGGGCAAAGGCAAACCATGTTTCCTTGGATTCAACAAGTCACTTATCTTCCTTGCAATGCACCAAATGTGCAACATGTCACTTGCATCGCATGCATCTTGCAACTTGTCAATGCATGCAACTTTCCACTTTGCATCACATTAGGACTTGTCTTTACATGTATCATGGACATGTGGCATTGTCTTGCCACAAAAAAAATGGTGTTGCATTTCACAATCTCCCACTTGAAGCTACTTTTGTGAGCTTCAACAATCTCTACACCTTGTCCATTCTTATTGTTATTTTTCTAATAGGTCGCACGAGGATCGACACCTTATAAACTTTTCAACATGATTGGCTTTGTCATTGCATATGATGGGTTATTATTGGTGCGAATTTTATACATATCCGTACTTCCTTCCTTCATTACTTCTCGAACAAAATGATATTGGATGTCTATGTGTTTTGTTCTTGAATGAAAGAATGCATTTTTTTTTTTTGTAATTTGCAAGGTGCTCCAACTATCATAATGCAGAGTAACTTTCTACTGTATGTGTCTAAGTTCCTCTATTAACCTTTGTATCCAAATAGTTCCCTTGCAATTATGGGTTGCTACCGAGTACTCGACTTTTGTAGTAAACAAAACTATGACAACATGTAACTTAGATAGCCAACTTATTGCTCATCCTGCAAGCGTGAACACATAACCAGTCTTGGATTTTCTTTTATCAATATCACGTGTGAAATCCGAATAAACACAATCACTAAAAATTCACTTTTATCCTCCAAAACATATTTCAACACATAAGGTTCCTTTAATGTATCCTAGGATTCTTTAAACAACATTTTAATGCTCTCTACCATGATATGTCATGAATTGACAAATCGCTTTAACTTCTTGTGCAATGTTTGGTCTTGTACATACCGTGGCATACATGGGGCTTCTCATGCTAATGCATATGGTGCTCGAGACATTTTCATCCTCTTTGCTTCATTTCTAAGACTCATACTCGAGGATGATTTAAAATTGTTAGAAAGTGGCGTAACGATTAGTGTGCATGTTTAAGCGCCCAAAACTTTTCTTAGATGATTCTTTTTAAAAAGCCAAAGCTTCTGGTCTCTTCTGTCTCGGTGAATTTGCATCCCTAAAATCGTGTGTGATGGTCTAAAGTCTTTCATATTAAACTCCCTAGCCAATTGTGCCTTTAACTCTTGGATCTGATACTTGTTTGGACCTACCACCAACATTTTAGACACATACAACAATAAAATGATAAAATCATTATCATCTAACATTTTGTAGTATGTACAATGGTCTGATCTCAGTCTACTGTATTCAATAATAATTACGATAGAATCAAATATCTTGTATCAATATATGAGCACCTTTTTAGATTGCATAGAGATTTGGTCAACCTGCAAACCAAATCTTTCCCCGAACATATAAATATCTTCGCTATGACTACTATGATAGTATTGGGTCTCTAAATTGGAGAAATCATCTCATTAAAGTCAATACATTCTTTTTGAGCATATCATCTGACAACTAGTCTTGCACAATATCTTTCCCCGAACGGATTTTTGACCCTTTGGAAGTTCAATAAGCTCCCATGACTTGGTGGGTCAGTCCATAGGCTTTAAATGGAGCATCCGTGAGTAAACGGTGATATTAAATCCCTTAAAATAGTTAGTTCTTTGATTAGATACCGAGTTTTTTTAAAAAAAATATATAAGTTATAGATAATTGAAATAATTAGCTATTAACACTCCATTTACGCACGGTGAATCTACTGTTTTATACACAGAAAAACAATAAACTCTTATAAACTGTTTCTTATGTGAATGTATTGTTTTAAATCTAACCTTACAATGAAAACAACAAGTTGGTAAATGGATCACTAAACACAGTACAATATTTAATTAATTCCAGCCATTGTCTTTGTATGCTGGAATTCGTGACATCAACCAATAAGGGTCCATGTTAGGTGAAAAAGAGCACACACGTAGGAAATGAAGAGATAAGACTAAGAACATACTATATTATAATATGAGTGATGATCAAAAAGAACTAAAAAAGTGAAAATAAAGGTTAAAGTAAACTAGTTTATGATAGCAAATCTGAAATATTGTTTTCCTAATTGACATAAGACAAGCACAAATGACAGTTTCCACCAAGTTGGCAATTACATTTAACTTCACCAATTAGAAAATGAAGATAAATTGAAGACATGTTTGGATAGAGTGATTTGAAGGGGTTTTAGTCTTTTGGAGATATGATTTTAAAGGGTTTAAAATGGTTGGCTGGTGCACTAAAATTCCTGCATACACAAAGATAGGAAATGTGTTCTAGCAATTGATGTATCGTACACGATAACGTTATACATGAACCCGTGACCTTTTAGTCATGTGACAACAATTTTATAGTTACGTCAAGCTCTCTTTATGATTTTAAAGGGTTAACCCTATATTTTCATATATTTAAAATTTTGAAAAAATTGAGACAATAAAATATCATCATACAATATTTCAATAACATCAAGTTTATTTTGAGAAATATTTTATATCTTCTTTGTGAACAAGTGTTTTTAGAAATAATTCTGAAAACACTTATTCATACTTAATCGCCTAATTAACTTTTTTCAAACAAAAAAAACTTGTGCCTAGAAAAGTGACATTCCCCAGTTTGTGATTCAGTTGGTTTTTCCCCATACAAATTCTCAACTAACATGTTTGTAGTGTAGCTACAATATACTACTAATAATTGAAACGATATGAGATTCTGAGAAGCATTGCAAAAAAAATTTAGTGCAAGAAGCATTACAATTTTTAACATGTTCATATTATAACTTGAGAAAAAATTATTGCAAAATGGAAACGTACGTCATTTATCCAAATGAACGATGCAGACAATTATAATTGTTTATGTATAGAGGATAGATTTGAGTTTGAGCAGTGTCACCATGAAAATGAAAAATGTATTATTAATTAAGCTATGGTGGGGTTCCTAGACAAACTACAGCTTATAATATCGATAAAGTGTTCATCAATTATTAGAAGTACGAAGTTATGATATCATCATCCATCACATAAACATAATGGACAAATTTAATCCATGTGAAAATCAAAATAATTAGAAACCATGCTGATTTTTTTATTTTTTTTAACTTTTTCATTTTTTTTTTCTTTTTACTTTATTTTTTCTATGCTATTGATCATCATATGACAAAACCATGCTGATTAAGGTAGCACTAGCAAACAAAAGTATATATTAATTAGTATACAACTTGCTGCCTATGCATTCACGGTAAGACTTATGTAATACTGCAGCAGAACATGATCGCTTGTTTAAGTCATAAGTCCAACCAAGGTATATATTATATATTGCCGATTAAAAGGTCCAGAATTGTGATAGAATCAATAGACATAATTTGAGCAATTCACAATATAAGAAGCATTACAGGTTTGTTTCGATCAACTCATTTTAGTTTATCTAATGATATAAACACTATTTGCGATAGCATATAGAAACAACTCATGGCATGTCTATAAGCTTTTTTTTTCAACTTATTTTCATAAGTTGAATTAAAATAGCTTATGAAAAGAAGTTATAGTTATTTATAAGAACATAGTTTAATCTTACTTTATCTTTTGTTATAAAAATAGCGTGTATATTAACACTTGCCTCAAAAAATAAAATAAAATAAAAAATCCCCTTATGTTGTGAGTGCTTACTGCTTAATTAAGTTATTTATTCAAAACATGGCCTACATTATCCAACTTGAGAATGACTTTGGAATGCATGTTTAATATTTTATCATGAACTGAAGGAGATTGTGTAAAATGGTTGAGCTAAGTAGTGCCAGATTATTATGGACTGCATAATTAATCTCAGTATGAGTAGCATGCAGCTTGAGATTAAGTGGATGGCCAAATAATTTTATCAAAAAAATAAAATGGATAACCAATAATATTTAGTTGAAACTTTCAAAACAAGATTTTTATAAGCTGTAAATTATCATCAATGGACACAGAGTTGATAGGGTTTAAGACAGGTGGTGTGGTTAGCAAAGTTAAGGAAGAAAAGGGTCCAAATAGAAAACAGGAAGAAGAAAAAAGAATTTGAATAGTTGCGGTGAGCGTGGATCGAACACGCGACCTTCAGATCTTCAGTCTGACGCTCTCCCAACTGAGCTATCCCCGCTTGATGATTTAAAGTACATTTGTTATAGTTTTACTAGACTAATATTAAATTGAATAAAACAAAAAAAAGAGAAAAAGTTATGCACCAGCCGGGAATCGAACCCGGGTCTGTACCGTGGCAGGGTACTATTCTACCACTAGACCACTGGTGCTATTTGTTAAAAGCATTCTCATTGCTTATTACTAGTTTGTTCTTTCGTACAGAGAATGACAGCTAGACAACGAATATCAATCAATCTGGGAAGGAAAATTAAGTTATATCATTAGCCAGTTTGAAAGTATTTTCATTCATGAAAATTATTTGGTATATTCACTTCAGAAGAATATCAATTTCATATTAAATTGTTGTAAGCTGAAAAATACTTATCGATTGAACAATGCTTAAAAGACATAAATGTTAAGAACACTATCTTTTTAACACTTTTTAAGTAAAAAAATAGTTACAGAGAGAAAGTTAAAAAAGAGTATTCTTAACATTTCCTCATGATTATTTACTAAAATGATAGATAACTTTAAGTTTGAGTGTGTTAAGTAGATGGCTTGCCAAAGAAAGGAAAACATGATGCAACTAGCTAGCTTCTGCACCATCCACCACAGGATATCTAGTCAATTTATGGCGTGATTAATTGATTATGCTTTATTACATCATGTAAGATCTGCATCAACAGTCCTTGAGTACTCAAAACTTTTACCTAAGGTATTAATTGGCATTGCCAATAAACTACCAGTTTGCTTGTTGTGATAGAATCAATATTTATAAATGTTAATGGCTCAAAAATATATAATTAGGTCGCATTGACACCAATAAGTCCTTAAAATTATCTTCCTCGTTTGCTTAAACAATGAGTTCTATAAATCTGTTGTTATGTAATTTCATCAAAACTTCAGATCATATGTGAAAATAATAGTTTAAAAGCAAAATTATGCATGTAATTTAAAGCTTTTTCGGATTAGTCCTTCAAAAAATTTCTTTCCCTGAATGCGTCGTTTATATTGAAATTTGAATCCAGTTTACATTGGTAGCTTTTAAGTTATATTAAATTTTCCAAATTACTATTATGAAGTGGACCTAACCCCAATAGCATAGTCAAGTTTTTTTTGGTACAATAGCATGGTCATGTTTTCTTTTAATATTTACTATTTTGTCTGAGTTTTGTTGAAGTCACGATCTCCGACTTTTTATCCCTCAACTCAAACCAGTTGAACAACTTTGCAAGTGAAGGAGGTCAATGACATTGATTATATGGATAGACCTTTATTACCATTCATGCAGGGATGAACAGAGACCCTAATGACCAGATGCTTTCAGTTGCACCGATCATTATTGAAGATGGGAGAGAAGACTACCCGTACAAACAAAATGTAACATAAACGATCAATTTGAGAGAAAAAAATTAGAGGGCCTGTATGAGAAAATTGTCAAACTTAGAGGACGACAAATATAATTTCGCCAAGCTTAAATAAAGAAATTTCTTATAGAAAATACTGCTTATTTCTAATGGTGAATAAATAATAATCTGCAGCTTAAACTAGAAAGATGCCTCTTGTTATATCAAGCTGCAGCATCTTTCTAGAAATAGCCCTAAGGCTTTGAATTCATTTTAATTTTAAACATATCAATGTCATTTTCAAGTTTGAAATTGCATTTCTTCAACTAAAATAAAAACAAAGCAAATGCCAACCCCTCAAATATCTAGTTCAGCTTTTTCCTATCTACCAGCAACCTAGTAATAATGAAAAACCAGAATAATTGTGTTTGGTGATGTAGAAACCAAACTTAGGGACAACCAGTAGTTGAAAACTACGTTGGCACCATGATTTCACGAAAAGCTGCCATAGTAAATTGTTTATATTATTTTGTATTTGTATATGGTTGAAACATGAATAGTAAAAGATAAATTTGTTGTTATAGAGCCTGCAATTTACATGATATATGTTACAGTAAGAGTGAATGCACTCTCCACTGCTCCTGGCTTGTTTCTCTCAAGTTTTGAGAGATAAATAAATGTTATCATAAAAATACCGTATGCAGCTGCCGAATCAGAAATATTTTAAGTAATTTGTAACTACTTTCTCTGTGCACGGACTTTATCACCTCTTGCTCGTCTTGAAAACTCTTGGATCTTACGATCGTGGTCTTTGAGCATCTGATCCATATTGTTTGAAGCCAGTAATGGACCTGACATGTATATCTTGTTTCCACTAGATCCATGTCCATCCTGAAAATACAGCCCCAAATCGCTATTCATTATTCAATTATTCAGCAAATATAAAGACAATCGTGGTTTTAAATATAACATGAGAGTTACTCGTGTAACACGAGAGGATCCAAATCCTTATAGAAGCAAGGGAAGGTTTTCACTACCAAAAATTGATAATTAGTAAAGAAAAAACAAAAACAAGAAATAAATAATAGCAACTATAATAACTAACCGGAGTAGATTTTTCAGTTGGGACTCTTCTATTTACTATTTGACTTTGATCAACAACCCGTTTTTTATCCCGCCTTCTTCTTGACTCTGATCCATTAGTCGCCTCGACGGATTTTCTAACTTCAATTGGTTTTCTGTATGGAAAGGAGGGAACTGGTTTTGGCTCCTGATCTTCTGACAATAAAGTCCTAGATGCAACTAGCCCGGATAGTTTCGATAGGTTCACTCTGTTTGAAACTGTAGGTCCATTATCAACTTCCTTCATGCCTCTGACCCAACCAGAACCAGGAAATAATGGGCCTGAATGTGACGGTCTATTATAAAAGTGGCCAGATAAATTATTTTCTGTTTCTTTAACATCTTTTGATTGTTTGTGTGGGTAGCCCTGAGTGCCAGACACGTGTTCTCTATGAGGATAGGACAATTCACTTCGGTTCTTTGTGATGGAATAATGTTTCTGCTGCTGCTTCAGACAACAGTAAGATATAGTGAGTGGAAAAGAGATAAAAATTAATGCAGTAGAAAGAACACAACTGAAATTACTAAATAGCACACTAGAATAATTCAAATTTAATATATGTGCATTCCTCGATGAATGCAGATATGTTAAAAAAAAGATTACCTGTATTGACGCGCCCAAGTCAGCATTATCTTTTGTCGAGACAGCGGCTCTAGGTCCTTTTTCTTGCCTAACCGCTGAGCCAGATCTTTGTTCCTTATCTCCAGCAGCTCCTTGCCTAAGATCATAAACAAAAATGATAAATGTCAGTTATCATATAGAAATGGGCTTATGGCATTGTTTGTGCCACAACTTATAAAGAATCAACCTAAATCAGGTACCTTCTGGTTGCTTCATCCCGCATTTTAGCGTCAATCTCCTTGCTAGGAGGATATTTTGGTAAACTTGATGGATCACAAGGCAAAGGTTCTGATGTAAAGAACTGTAAAAAATGGGGAAAAGTTCAAAATGGAGAATCACATGGCTCTCAGGAGTATTATTGGTTATAATGGCAGGAAATAACATGAAGATCTTCATTGCAAAGTTATACGCATTAGAAATGTGAAAACGATCCTTCATATACCTCACTTTTCAGAGCAGCAGCTGCCGTCCCTCGATTTGACGGGTCTACAGAAAGTAGGGTCTCTATAAGCTTAAGAGCAGTTGATGAGTATTCTTTAAATGTATCAGCAACACATCGCCTATAATGATGTGGAGGCTTGAATACTGTTGAATGTGGCAACCGCAACTTAAGCCAATAGTCCTCAGATGGTGAGCCGCAAAGTTTAAAAATCCGATGCAATTGCTCAACCTATACGAAACTAAAATCAATTTTTAGCTACCTCATACATTTATTCACACGCAAGGAACTAAAATCATTTTATGAGGACCAATTTACAAAATTGTGAGGAAGAAAGTAGATTCGTAGACATCATACCTCCGTTTTTCCTGGCAAAATGGGACGGCCTGTATATAGTTCCCCTAGTATGCAACCAGTGCTCCATAAATCCACTGCAACACCATAATGATTTGCTCCGAGTAAAAGTTCAGGTGGTCTGTACCACAGAGTTACGACGCGGCTTGTCAATGGAATATTGAGATGGGCATCAAAAACATTTGCCAAACCAAAATCGGCGATCTTTAAAACACCATTATTGTCAATGAGAAGATTTGATCCCTTTATGTCACGGTGGAGGACACCATGACTATGACAGTGATCCAATCCACTAAGAAGTTGATGCATGTAGCATTTCAGCTGTCATTGAAAGAAAATATTGTTTTAGGAGTTTTCTTAGAAAACAAATTTCAACCAAATATGGACATACTTCATATAATTAAATTACACTTGATATTTCAAATAAGAACTACTTAGGTCATTTCTCTGGTCAATGTGGGATATAAACACACTACATCATGTCCAAGACTAGACATTTGGAGCACGAACAAATGTGGATGGCCTAATAACAAATCTAGGATAGGCTCAGATGCCATCTTAGAATATCAGCTGAGCCTAACTCAACCCCAAAAATTAGCTTAAAGAGTGAAAATTATCCAAGCCGTATTAAGACTAATTTGACCATATCTCAAGTTCTCAACGGAAGGAACCGAAAGAACCATTACTACCTGTGGTTCAGAGAATTTGATGCTGGGATTTGATGCAAGTCCTGTTAGGTCATGTTCCATATATTCAAAAACAAGGTACAAGCTGCGAGATGTTTCTGAGGTTATCAAGCCCTCAAGTTTGATTATGTTTGGATGGTCGAGCCTACGCAGAATATGTATTTCCCTTGCCATAAACTTGACACTCTCAGGATCAAGATTATCAAACCGCACCCTCTTCAATGCAACAATCTTTTGATTAGTCACATCACGAGCCTTATAAACAGTACTATAAGTTCCTTGCCCAATCTGCATAACGGAACACCAAATTATTCATTTAAATCAATAGACTACTATCATCAATTGAAAAGAACGTCAAAGAATACAACCTCTTTTCTTCACCAAGAAATTTAACTCAAATAAACAAGACAAAGTTACGCTACAGCCTAATTGGCATTCACTCATTTTTCTATTTTTGCAGTACAGAGAATCAAGTTAACCCTACCTTAAACTGCAATATGAATTTTACATGAAATCTTGTCCCCTAGTATCTATATTTATATAATCAAATCAAACATTATATATTGATCCCCTTTCTTTCCTTCCATAGGAACATTATTGTGTTTTAAATTTCTTTTACATCACTGATTTAACCATATACCAATTCTAAAAGGAAGTTATTAAGTCTAATCATATTGCATACACAAATAGAGCAGACAAAGAAGCAACTTACTTTATGTAACCTCTCAAAAGTATTTGCACTCCTCGGAATCCATCCTTTGACAGCATCACCAGCAACAGAAGAAAGCCACGCCGGCCAACCAGCCGCAACTTGTTCGGCTTCTATAGCCTTTGGAACCCTTCCAAATCCAGGATGATCAATAACAGTCAACTCATTCTTCTCAATTTTCTTCTTCCTCCCATTTTGATCATCATACAACTGCCCTGAACCATTTGATTTCTTTTCATTGGATGAAGTTTTCACTCTCACATCACCTCCTCCATCAACCCTCTTGGAAGAATTCAACCTCAAAACATTCAACTCAGAAGCTCTTGTGCTAGTTGATTGATATTTCTTTGATATACTTTCACTATTATCTTCCACAGCTGAACTCTTGGAACATAAACAACCCATTTTGCAGAACCAAAATATACAACACTTCAACTATGTAATATATAGTAATATTACAATTACAATATCATCCGTCAAAAGCAACAAAATTTCTTTCAAACAACCTCACCAAAATTCATGAACATAGTCATGCTAAATTAAACCACAACTACCACTTTTATTTTCTCAATCCAAAACCAAAGATTGAAACTTTTCTACCATGAATCCAATATTTGAAAATTCCAAACCGACCCAATTGAATTCTGAAGCAGTAAACAACAATCAAACATCAAAATTCAGATCCTACCACTAAAAGAAAACATTTTTACAAAGAAGAAAATAAAAGGTATGAAATTTAACTTCTGGGGTGAAGATTAGAATACTCAAATATACTTAAGTATGGAATAAAGTTAAAAAAAAAAAAAAAAAGAAAAAAAAAAAAAAAAAAAAAAGATTAACAAAAAAGAAAGAAAATTAGTTGGAAGACCTTTGAATTGGAATTAAGAGGAGAGAGAAAAGTTTGATAGAAAATTCAACGCGTATTCAGACATAAAAAAGAACATTATCATCAACCAGACAACAACCTTAGACGGCTTATGCCGGCTTAGGCTCAGTCAAAGGACACAAACTACTCTCTCTCTAGTGCATGATGATGATTTTGTAGTGTGTGCTTCTTCAACCACGTTGTTCTGTCAAACAACGATTGGTGTTGGTTTTGTGTTCAAGGCTTGAAAGATGGTCGTTGAAGTTCTGTTTGGGAGAGTACAAAAGGCTTAAACATTAAACGCGTTTTTTATAGTAATTTTTTTTTGTTTGGTATTTTAATGCAACTTTTTCTTCTTTTTTCCACTAAGTGACAAAGTAATGGTGCTATTTAATTTTTAATTAATTAAGAAATTAAAGTACTTTTGGTTTAGGAAACAGAGGATTCTATGTCTAAAAAACACAGTTTGGAATAAAACGAAATTTGGCATATGCTAATCATCATGCCATTAAATGAAATCAATTTTGTGCTTCTTTGGTGAAATGTTTGACAGTAAATTAGGAGAAGAACTTGCTAATTAACAACTTTTTTTTATTAATTCCCTTCAATAAAAACTTTCTTTTTGATTAATTGCTAATTTAACAACTTTGGTTCATCTTTCCTCTAAAAAAAACTTGATTTACCTTTATTAATCAACATTAACTATTCAATAAAAAGGGACATTAAATATTTTCTTTATAAAGAAGAATTGTTCGACAAATTACATTCATCACTCTCTTCGTCTCACATTCTTTATTGCATATGATTTTTTTAATGGTTATCGGATATGATTATTTTACACGGATTAAAAAAAATATAATATTTAATTTCATAAAAGTGTGAAAAAATGATATTTTTGATACAAAATTACAAGTAATTTATTATGTTTTTATTTTAAAAAGTTAAATTAATCCATCCAAATTAGCTGACAGAAAAACCAATATAGCATAATCTATTTTTAGTTAACAAAGTGTAAACCAAAACTCCCTGAAAAAAAAAAATTAAAGTGTGTGTTGTTGGTTTTGGAAACAAAGGATTCTATGTCTGCAAAACACAATTTGGAATATCCTAATCCTGCCATGAAATGAAATCAATTTTGCGTCTCTAGATAAACGTTTGACAGTAAATTAAGAGAAGAACTTGGCAACAACTCTCTTAATTTCCATTTATTATCGACTTTATTATTCTTAAAAAGGAACAATGATTATTTCTCAATATAAGAAAGAATTCTTCTAAAAAAAAAAAGAACATTAATTTGGCTTAATCTATATAAGGAAGGTTTAACAAAACTGATCAGAGTTAAAATCGTAAATCAATAGAAAAATCGAAAACAACCAGTAAATTTTATTTTTGGTCTAGAAAAAAAAAACTAAATTTTTTTTTTATCTAATAGCTTTGGTGGTTAAAACTCACACAATTTAATTATGGAGAAGTGGAGTGTCTGGGGTTCGAACCCCGACTCCTGCGTATAATATGCAATATCCCTACCAATTGAGCTAAGCTCACGGGAAAAAAAATTATTAGATATGTTTTAAATATTATTTGTGTAAACTGTTCGCATTAGATTTGAGTTTTTTTTTTTTAAAGCAAACGAAATAATATACATATACATAAATTTTAATGGAGTATTTTTTTCCCAATCTAATACTCTAGTGATTAGAATTTTATTTTAAAGTAAATAAATGAAAATGAGATTCGAACTCCGAGTTCTACATATATAAGACAATGTCTTTGTCAGCTATGCCCACACCACGAGACTACTTTTTTCTAGGTAAATGTTAACATATTCAATAGGGTCATGTTATTAGTATACAAAAAATAGAAATTATTTATTGGAAATTATACCAATTTATTTTTCAAAAAATTGAATTTATTTTTTCAATAAATATTTGTTATTTGAGGAATCCTTAGGATGACCTTTTTTTTTATTAGTACGATATATTTCATTAATCTATTATTTGTTGGTTTTGAATTTTTTTTCTTACTAGTCTAATTTAATTTTTTATTTTTAGTATTTCATATGTTTCAAACATAATTCATCATTGTCATTCCATAATTTTAGTATACACTAATATGTTAAATTTTGTATCAAACTTATTATTTTACCATGCTTTTTAATATTAATAACAATATTAGATTAATTTTCAGAAGAAAAAAAAAACAATATTATTAGATAATTGTCTACAATCTTACTTAACACAACCAGCAAAAATTTCAAAATTGCAAGGTTGAACGCCATAATCTAGGTTTGAACCCATTTGTATGCATGAACTTTCAATTGACTACCTGTAAAAAAAAAGGGGGGTATCAAATAGGTATCAATCTTCCTTCCATACTAACGTTATAAATTATGATTCGTGTTTTTAATCAAAACGCTAACACAATATAAAAAGCGAAAAGACAAACACGTGAGTGTCTATCTTTTCACTAGTAATAAGATAATATATTTTTTCGCTTTAGCTTATTGTGTCAATACACACATTTTGTATATTTTTAGTTGTCTTGACAAAAAATTGTGTTCAAGTGTTCGACTAACATACCCCTAAGATAATCATCCCTTTAATTACTCATTTATATTTGTAGGAAACATGTGATTTCCCCTAACTATCTCTTTAGCTCATCTGCAACTATTTTCCTAACTAAATAAGCTAAGTATATAAGCCTCTTAAAAATAACAGAAGATCCAAACCTAATTACTTATTTAAGATGCCAGAATTTCTTATCACTTGGATTTGTCACTTGTTGATAATTTTTCAATTATGTACCATATTGAATGATACTTTTGGGTACAATTTTATATAGTGAAAGGTAAAAAAAACAATATCTTTTTAGAAAAGAAAATGACGTTTAAAAGATGAAATAAACTTGACCAAGTCGGCAAAAACATTAACCGTAAACGACATATTGTGCTTGATTGCTTGAAGAGTAAAGGAAACATGACATATCTAATTCCTTTTGGATGGATTTGACTGGTATACCAGTTTTGGATGTCGATGCTTTTGGAAAATACAAAGAGTAAGAAAACAAGGGGCTTAAATTTTTTACAAAACCATGATGGGTATAAAATCCAAAAGAGTGGGCAGAATAAAAATGAATGTAAAACTAGGGAAAATGAAGAAAAAAATTGTTGTTAAATATGGAAATATTATTGATTAAAGAACAACGTGAAGTGGAATGGTCCACAAAATATTAGTTAAAGTTTGTTAATTAACAGGGATAAATAGTACTATATAGATAGATTCCAAAACCTTGTTCATGGTCAAACTCAAACCATGAAGTGAAGTAGGGGAAGGGGCACAAATGCTGGCTAATTGACTACAGAATGGAGTAGCTACTAGCTATAGTGTCATAAAGCATAAATAATGCAAATAACGTGTACACACATTATTGTTTGTTTATATACACAAATCTAGATAGAGTAGCTATTGTATAACTAACTAATTAACTCTTTAACTAAATAATTGTAATGGAATTAATTGATGCAGTATGTAAGTCTTACATCCCCTCGAGCTGTAGACGGGGTATTTTTCAACAACAAAAAACTGCAGATGAGGTATTAAAGATTGATACTAGCCTCAAAATAAAATTGAAAAGGAGAGCTTTCAACAGGGGTTTCGTAATGTAATTTGTCGGTTGATGGGAGGAAGGAGTGAGAAGTAAATGGAACAATTGTGATTGAAGTTTACATCTAACTATGTCATAATTAATATTTGGGATTCTATGATACATTCATTAATCAAAGGGTTTTGTCCTTAAAAAAAATCAAAGGTTTTCATATATTTGCTTCCTAAATCATTTGACTATTAATTTAAAGACCAAATGTTTCGATATAGGTCAAATGTACAATAAAAAATCTCTTAATATTTATATTTCGTGTGTTTATGGAAACTTAGATTGTATGGCGGGATGATTAGTTATGACAAGCAGTGTTAACGAGAGCATTTAGATTAGATGATAAGAGATCTCTTATAACTTGATTAGAGGTATTTTGTTCAAATCTAAACTTAAAAAAGCATATGTGTAAGTTTCTAGATAGATAAATTTTCAGTTACACACAGAGAATATCTAATTAAAAACAGGAGAATGTTAATCATTGTCTTTGGGGCATTGGATAAGGGGATAAAAATAGAAATATAGTATTGGAAAATGGTGAAAAGTTATAAATTTATCTTTTTAAAAGTCAAAATGTTGTTGAAACCAATGCAAACATGCTACTTTTGGCTTCCTTAACCAGGGCAATGGTTAGCAAGACTCTTAAAAAAAACAATAGAAGAACGTTAGAGCTTAAAGGAAATAATTACTCCATCCGTCCTAAATTATAAGAAAAAAATCTCATTTTCTTTGACCCAATATATAAGCAAAAAAGACCAATTTTTATATTATCTCAAAAAAATCATCTTTTCCAAAGTAAAATTAAATGCAAATTGCATTCAATTTGTTCTTCTTTCTATTCTCTCCATAATCATTAACCAATAAGAATTGTTTTTACCTCTTTCCATGAAACTTATTCTAAGAAAAACACAAAAAAATTATACCTCCAACTACTATGTTTTTGTTTTCTTAATAAGTGTGAATTTGTACTTTTTGCTTATAAACTGGGACGGAGGGAGTATGTAATAAAAAAAACGAAACAATTTCTAACTGCTTCAAATTTGATTTGTATTTATATGAAAATTTGTCTTATTAATTTATAACATCTTGACAATGAATACTAATGGGACGAAATAATGATGGGTTTCCATTTCATACACTTCATAAATTACCCTATTATCTACGGATATTTTATGGATTGAATAGGAGATAGTGTAATATATGGGTGACTAAATTGGGGATCAACAAAGCAATTTTTTTGCTGATATGCGTATCATTGGCCCTTGATGTGATGCAGTAACTGATTTGGATTACAGTAATGATCACACATTCGAGGACTTTGAGCAGGAATTGGGGACAAATAATTCCGTAGTTGGGAGAGACTCTAACTTGTCAAACTTTAGTGCAAATGTTATTCATGATATGCAAGTTTTAGGACTTTTTCCTTCTGTGGCTCAACAAACCATGGATTTTTTGAGTGATTCTTAGGCTAACATGTGTCAAAAAGAAGAAACTGTTGATTTGACAAGAGACACAGGACAACCATTTCAACTAGTGGTCCCAAGAAAGAAGGAGAGCAAGAAGCAACAATCTGACACGAGCAAAGGTTTCAAGGTGGGTGCTTCTAGTCGTTTGACTAGCTAGCTTTTTAGCGGGTCTCTTATCTCTTTTTTTTTTGTTTTTCCTCTTTGTATTTCTTTTATCCGCTTTTAATTTTCTTGAGGGTTTTGGTTTTGTCCCCCCCAACTCTTTGTATTTCTTTCTTTTTATATATGATTAGGGTTCTACAGCAGGAGACCCCTCTGCAGCCTTCTTTTGCTTAAAAAAAAATAAAATAAAATAAAAACGAGTGACTAAATTGAAAGCTTCTTTTGATGTAGAAGGAAAAAAACGTTAGCTCTCTCCTTGATAAAATACGTTAACCAATGAATTTTACATGTGGTGGAGCCAGAAAATGATATTATGCCTCTCAAGCTAGTGAGAAAATGTATTTTTCTATCTATATGGAGTACCAAAATAATATTAATCAGGGTAAAATTGATGATTGTTCTCCACATAATTCATGGATACGAGAGATCTTATAGTGACGGTTGATCAGTGGAAGGAATGCTCTGGGAAAGGAGATTAATCTCAGTTAAAATTTGATCTAGAAGTGGTCATTCGAGGTGGATGTCATGTGACAACTGATGGTGGAGGTGTGCTTGCGAATTCGAACACTCTAACGCTGACGCTCAAATTAGTATAAACTCAAGGTGAATGTTACGATCAGAATGAGACGTACCTTGATAGGTCACATTGTGATACTTACATAGCTTTATAGAATTGCTGTTGTGCTAAGCTCAATCCGAAACAAAAACTTGTTATGTGTGTTCAATTAAAAGGATGAGAAGTATAGTTAAAGTCATTAATAGAATATTAGACAACATAAATAGAATGAAGAAAAGGTATAACTAAGAAGGAACCTGGCAAATCCAAGTTATGGAACCAACAAATTTTCCCATAGGGCAACAAGCAACAAAATTTAAAGTGCATTAACAGACACAACATTAACTCTGGACAAATCATGCATGAAAGTATTTCAATATTGGATAATGAGCCAAATGTTCATATAATTTGTATAGTTAACAGCAACATCAATATCATGAACAATCATGACTTTATGCATGTTTGCCTTTTTTGCAATTTGCAAACTTCATCTGACCCTTTAAGCCCCTGCAAGGGTAGGATCCATCTTAATGAACTCTTATTGTTTGTTGAAAAAGATATCGAATTAGGTTGGTTATGTGCAATCAAACCCCCCTGTTGTAACATTAACAGCACAAGTTGGTCATTTTTGTCATACTAATCCAACTCACCATATTTGTAAATATGAACTTCCATGGTTATTTTTATCATACATGGATTTGAGATGGAAAATAGAGAATGAAAACATTTTTTCAATGAAAAAAATTGAAAGAAAGAAGAGGCAAGCATTCATCCAGATTGTGTGCTTTTTCTTATACGCTCAGAGTTTGCATTGTGGATTTAGGGCTTTCTTAGTGTTTGTTTGGTTATGCCTCCGCACTAACACCTAGGCATGCAATAACTCTTTCATGAGAACATAACAAACATCGACTCTTGTTGTAATTTATGGACTGGTATTCTTATGAGCACCATGAGGTTGACGATGGCTAGGCATTGAAATTGGTAATTTCAAAAGTATTAAGTAATTTGGAGAATAAAATGATGAATTACATGACTTAAGAAAAACTCCAACGTTGTGTTAAATAGTGAAAGTTTGTTGATTTTGGGAAAGAATAAAAGGGTGCGACCAAGCAACTCTTTTCCCATGTGAGATTGAATTTACCACATCACCACAAACTAATACTACAAGTTATGTGTATTTTTAAAGTAAGTCCAACGTTGTGTTAAATAGTGAAGAGTCAATTTGCAGTAACTTTATCATTCCGATCAAGTTACAACTCAAAAATTAGTGAAATGACAAAAAATGTAATTAAACTTAAAACTTATTATATGAAAATAAGTTTATTGGTGTTGATCATGAAGGAAATTCGTTGATTATTACATTTTTATCCAAAACTTTAAGACATTAGGTCTATGAATTCTCTCACTTATATGTTGCTAAACATCTACTTTTCATTTAATGTGAAACTTCTAACTTACAGTTGACACACAACAATATCTCCCTGAAATATGAGTTCATCCGTTCATTTGAGATTGCTCCCCCCAAATGAAAGTTTTTTCATACACATTCACTTGCACTGTCGCCGTCGTTGACACCCACCACATCAACTTGACATGTCGTCTTACCACCATTGCCAGAAAGACTATCAACACAAGAAGCCAAACCCTTTAATAATTAACGACTTTGATATTATTGTTGAGTTATGAGAGGAGCCACGAGGATCATCACAATAAGTTAAGAACAACAAAACAAAGAGAGTTTGACATCACATATTTATCTAAAATTTTATGACATTAAATATATTTTTTGTCCCCACAAAATAATGAGTTTTCAAGTTTATTTCGTATAAAATTTTAATGGTAATTTTAGTCCTCCATATTATTTTAGTTTGTAAAAATAGTCTATGTTTTCAAAACTTTATGTAAAATCGACATCTTTAGTCCTTCAAAATATTTTTTGTAAAACGCATGTAGGGACTAAAAATGAATAAATATTTTATAAAAACTAAACTTAAAAAACTTATAATTTTATAGAGACTAAAAACATATTTAACTCTTAAATTTACGACTCCTCTTATTTATATTTTATTTTTAAGGAAATCTCTTTTTTATTATATGTTGTTCATCTCCACTTTTCAATTCAATGTGAAGTTTTTATCTCACACTTACAAATAACAATTGGGACATCTCTGTTGAAATTTTTTCATCAAACTTGTATTATGGACTTATCACTTATGGTTACAATGACACGAATGATTTATGAATTTTAAGACATGGTCCCCAATAAATTCACCCAACCTAACAATAGCATAAACGTAGCAGCTGCTTGCAGCACATTGCTTTCCCATAAATAAATTTCCTCAATTAATTAATTCATAAAACCAACCGCTTTAGTTTTCTCAAATGCCAAACAACAAGATCCTGATGTGAAGTATACACCACGTGCCATAAAAGCGCGTGAGTTTTCAACATATAGTAACATAAACTGAGACATATCTTTGGTACTACATAGGAAAAAGTAAAAACATAGTCAAAATTGTTGTCTCTGTGTTTGTTTTTGAGTTTCAAGAATGGCAAAATTAGAAGAAGAACCAACATCATCGATTCAACAACAACAACAACAAGCACCATATTCATACATGTTACTGTTGAACATAATGAGTAAAAGAAGAACATGGGCATGTCTATTTTTCCTTGTTTACGGTACCCTTTTAGCTTCTTCATGGAATTTTCTCAAATCAATGCTTTCTTGGTACAATTTACAAGCTCAATCATCAACCTCTGGTTGGCCTGCAATCTATGCATCTGTTCTTCTTGGTACTGTTTTTGGGTTGCTTTCAATGGTTGCTGCTTTGGTTATTATGGTTCCTGCGGTTATGGTGACGTGGATAGCCATAGTTGTTTTGTTGGCTTTTTTTGGAAAACCTAGGAGGACTTTGGTGGTTGAAGGGAGGAAGATTACTGGTGAAATTTTCAGTTTTGTTATTAAGATTTTGCTGAAAGAAGGGAATGTTGTTGCTGCTGTTTGTGCTGTTTTAGGGTATTTTGTTTTGGTTAGAAGGAATAGTGAATGATTAATGAAGGATTTTGGATTTGATTTGGTGGAGTTTGTTGTTCAGTGGTTGGTTTTGATTTTGGAAGATATTGGTAGATAGGGTTTGCAAATCATGCTAGCTGGTGGGTGTGATTTGGTAAAGTATCTTAATTAATTAATTTTTTTTGTTTTGTGACAGTAGGAATCAAATTACATAGTTGAAATCAAACTTGATAATGTTATTTTGATGCTAATCTGGTTTCTGATTATGGTAAATGCAAGTGTTGTAGATTCATTGATTTCATGACTTATTACAAGCTCATTAGTTTTACTATTCAAGATTATAATGCATTTCTATAGATAGTCGTGTGCTTAAGAAGTTTTTGGTCCTATTTTACTTTTTTTAATTCTTAACTGAGAACATGAAAAAGTGGAGTTAAAAAATGTTAACTTAGTGAAGTGTGCTATGTGTATTACTTTTTTAGGTTTGTTGGTTTTGGGGTCTCACAAGGTCAAGACAAACCTCTAAGCAGAAAACATTGACATAAATACCTAAAGCATCTACGAGACACATATGCTTACAACGAGAGTTGAACTCACGCCCTTGCGGGGTATAAGTCAAATTAGGCAGCTGAGTTTACCGAAAATATAATAATTAGGCAGCTGAGTAAACAAGAGTGGACCATGTTGAGATTCTGTTTAATCTTTACCTTTCATTCTTTAAACAATATCTTTAGTTAGAGACTTTGGACCTTTCAAATTAGCTAAACCTTGTTGAGAAGACTATGACTAAGAGGGGTTCCTTAAGTTACATACCTAGCAAACAATATATTCATATTGTCTCTATTCTAATAAAATATATTGTTAAGAAATTTCTCCTACTAGAAGTCAATTATGGTTGAACCATCCTTAGAGAAGCAAAATTAGTTATTGGATATCTGTCAAATTAGTTATGAGTGTTTGTTTTCACAAGTTATGACAGTACCTAATTCCTGAAGGGAGAAGTTATTTCTGTGCTTGGGCCCTCCCAAAACCTGCTGTGGTTTATTAACCTATTGTTGTAACTTGTATGTGGAGTGGAAAAATTAAAGGGAAAGTGGATGGTTGTAAACTTGTGATTAGATCTGAGTAGATGGATACTAACTTGTTTGGCATGTGAATACTTGCCGTTCTAAGTTCTTGACAGTGTTCATCTGACTTGGTATTAGGATCAATGAATTTGTTTCTATAGACATCTAATGGTTGAAAATATTCGGTAAATTGGCATGTTGGTCTCTGAATGTGTGATACGTGTCAAAAATCACAATAGTTTCTGAATGTATTGAAATTACAAAAACATCCAAGTGTATTTTTTGTTAGTGATTTCGTGAACTAAACTTATGGAAGAGACATTTGAGGATCAAAATAATTAACGAAAGACACACTTGAAGACCAAACTCATTGAGAAAAGACGTGTTCAGAGATGTTTTTGTAATTCTGATATATTTAAGGATCAAATTATTTGGCAAAATTATGGAAAGAAAAAAATGGCATCTGGGATTCAGGTGACGGTGGAGAATGAATTCCTGTGAGTGTTATGTGAGAAATAAGAATTTAATAATATTTGAATTTAGAATTTTGTGTCTTCGTTCACATGCCCCACCGACCATACTTTGATGTAGATTATCTTTTCTCATGCCTTGTCCTGCAAGCAAGCCAAACTTTGCTCCCTTTGTTGTATCTTTCTATGGTTTTGTTTGTGTAGCACCGGCATTGTTGATCAAAGATGTGTCGGTGTACGGTGTTGTACACCGATATAACATCGACACATGTAATTATATTTAATTGATTGGCGGTGTCTCTGTGTTAGTTTTGTGATGCTTCATAGAATATTGTTAGCTGTACAATGTATATGAATTTACATTAAAAGAACCATTGACATAATGATTTTATGTATTTAAAAGTAAATCTGATGAAAATGAAATACAAGTCTTTGTAAGTGGATCTACTTAAACAACCAAATGCCGTGTAAAAGAATATAGTTATGTGTGCAGAATAAATCGTATAAAAAAATAAGCATAGTTAGTTATATTCTTTTCTTAAACACTTAGATTTAGAGACACTTTGCAGTGTCAATTGTTTCTTGATTCAGTTAGTGGGCAGTGACATGGTGCCTGTGACCATTATAATAGTGAAGCAGGTAAAATCAGACATGTATTGCATTGAAGCTTTACTGACACTGCCCTTTATTCTCTCAACAATTTTAATTTTCAGGTTCTTTAGATAATAATTAATAGTTTGATGTTTGATTTTATGTTTCTATTTAACTATCATATTGATTTTTTAAAGGTATAATCTGTCAATTGTATTTTTTTTTCAATTACTTATATTTGTTTTTTTAAGAAAACTAATTAATGTTATGTATTTAGAAAATTCAAATTTGTCTTTTTTAAACAAAATTGTTACTTATTATAATGAATTCATGAAGAGTATAAATTTTATAAATAAAATTGTAACATTGTTAAAATTTAAGTGTAAATTAGAACAATTCTAATAAAATAAAAAAAGAATCAATAAATGTTTAAAAGAAAGAAAGAGTAGAAGACTCGTTGGAACAAAAAGAAAGAGAAAGAGCTGAACAAATTTATTTTGTTTTATAATTATTAAAAAAATTGTTTGTTATCAAAGAGGGATAGAATGGGTGCAAAAAAGAAAAGAAATTTGTTGGAGATGGAATATAACAATTGTTTGTTATGGAAAAAAGATCGAGAATTATATTTATTGAAAAGAGAGAATGTGTGTTTTTAAAAAAAGGAACTTATGGTGGATTAAAATGAGGGTATAATAAAAAAAATTATTTCGGAACTCACTTCATTAATTTGAATGCAATATTCTAAAATGACAATTAAAAAGAAACGAAGTGAGTAATAAACTAAAAGTTTGGCTTGAATTTAGAAGAATAAGTCTAACGGAAGCATGGAAAATGAAAGATATTTTTTAACAACCAAACGATTTGTCTCAAGTGGTTAATAAAACTCATCAAAGAACGAATCATTTAGAGGAACTCGAGTTTGATTCTTGGATGAAACAATTTTTGGTACAACTTTACTTACCTTTGGACTGGACTCTGGATTACTAAGGTCTCCCTCTCTTGATAATCGGAGGATTTAAAAAAATTACCTATAAAGAATAATATAACACAAAAAAAAACTATTTTTTAAGGAATAGACACACACAAACTATTGATAAGTAATATCTAAGGAATGTCCTCGTGAGCTTAACTCAATTGGTAGAAACAATACATAACTATATGTAAATTTTGGGGTTCAAACCCCAGCCAAAAAAAAAAAGTTAATATCTAAGGAATAATATGATTTGTTATTTTGTTTCATTTGATAAAAGTTTGGACTTTTGGCTAGTTGGGGTCATTAGATTTTCTATAATGGATTTTCTATAATGAACTGTTTAGTTGATGAATTTTATATGGTGTCCTAGTCCTAAAACTAGGAGTTTCTTTGAAGTTGTTTTAGAAATTTCCCCAAAAAGACCCGCAACACACACAATATGGGTTCAATCAAGACGTTTGAAATCGAGTGTATGAGCAGAGGAAAAGTTCTAAAGTGATTATTTTGTTTTTAAAATTTGATTTTATGTTAAAAAGAACGTAACAAAGGGCTATGAATTGCAGAATACGTGAAAGAGAAGGACACATCATTTGTGACATACTTGACTTAAAATCTCAAAGTGTACACTATGGTCAAGACATGTCATACAATAAAGATGACTTTTTTTTCTTGATTTCTGCTTTACCCCAGAACAATTCGCTCCCACCCAGCTGAAAATATCATATTGCCCCTACGTTAGTTAAGTCACGCTGCGTGACTTAACTAACGCACGTTGTAATGTATGCGTGACTTAAGTAGCGTTGCGTGAGTTAACTCACGCAGCGTAACTTAAGTCATTCATCAGCAAAACAGAGACACGATGCCTCATTTTTCCAACTTCTCCAAACACGAAATTGTTCCCTCCAAGTGCGACTTTCACCATTCTTGCGCCATTCAAAGCCAATTTCTCCCACAATATCAAGTAAGTGATGATTATCCTACTTCATTGCATTTTTCTGGTTGAAATTTTCAAATTTTATAAGAAATTTAACATTTTTAGGTTTATATAAATTTTGCTTGCATGTTAGTTTTTATGATTGTTAGTGATAAATTAAGTTAGGAATAGTATATTAGATGTTGTTTAGAATGAAATGTGGTAGTTATAGGGTTTTGAAATTGTTTGATTTGAAGTTGATTGAAATATGGACTCTAGGTGTTTGTTAAAATGTCTCAATGAATTTTCTTTTGATTTTTTCAATGTTAATGATGAAA
>Ga0228711_1003008_pt1 | contig 26168 bp, 8 predicted proteins | sample MedpolnodulmetaG_2_FD_177996 | JGI IMG/M metagenome (GOLD analysis project Ga0228711, IMG submission 177996) | Root nodule microbial communities from Medicago polymorpha collected in Santa Monica, California, United States - brown nodules | ecosystem: Host-associated > Plants > Roots > Nodule... | reverse complement strand
GGAAACACAGGAAAAATTACACTTAAAAGTTACATTTCGAATTTTTACCATTTCCATCAATTTAGTCCTTGTACACGTGGCTGCCTTGTTGACACGTGTACAAGACAACACAGCATGCAAGAGGACATGTCATCACCACTAACGGAACTTTTGGACAGAAGGACCATTTTGATGGACGCCTGTAAAATTCAGGGACTAAATAGGTATTTCGCAAAATTCAGGGACGAATTTGGCCGATTCGTTAAAATTCAAGGACGAATTTGAGGTATTAGTCTTTATCTTTATTAGTTAAAAGAGAACCAAACGCTAAAAGAGACCAAAACAATTAACAACCCCCTGCGTTTTGTGTGGAGAAGGTTACTGACTTACGCACATACATGAAAGGGTTGTTTTCAGTTCAAACGACTTACCTTCTTGCATTAAGTTTCTCTTAGACCATTGAAGGTGACTAATTTCTCCTAGAAAATGCTTCTTCAAAACCTTCCAACTAGAAAAAGTTGTGTTTAGGGGGTCTTGGTAGTGGGGAGTGAAACAAGGTGTCCCCCTTTTCGTTTGGGATGATTGGAGAGGTAGGCCTATATTTTTGCTATGTGTCCTTTTGCATGCTCTATTTCGTACAAAGTCTTCTCTTAGGTTGGAGCGGTAATAATTTTACTGGGTGACCTCTTTACATTGCTCGAGAGATGTTGTTTTTACCTTTCGAATATGAGAGTGGTGAAAGAGTTGTTAATTTTGCACTCAACTCTTTGATCTATTTGGGAAGCTTGAAATGACTTAATCTTCTCTAGGATTTTGGTGACGATGGTTGGTTTAGTGGACTTTATTATGCATGGCAATGGTTTTCGGCGAAAAAATGGGCGCTCTTGTTTGTTTTATGAGTGGTTTATTAACCCGATTGATTGTATACTAAGATAGGGATTTTTAATTTTGACTCCTTTCATGGGTGGTCTAAGTACCTTTGTACTTTCTCCCATCTTGGAGCTCAGTAATACTAATACTTACTTATTTCATTCTCTATCATGAATCAGTTTTTCGTCGTTAACAAAATGTTCGCAACGAAATAATTTATCAAACATGCCAACATATATTAAATATTAGTCAGTTTTGTCATTATAATCATATCACAATCCGGGCCGTTCCTATGAAATAGGAGGCTCGGCTCTCTATTTAAAATAGGCCTCCAGTAAAATAAAAATGTAATTTTGTTGTGTAGTTAAGCTTCATTAAAAAATCTGAATCAGAAGAACTTCTAAACATGAAAGGAAATAAAAAAAAATTAAGTGAAAGAGAGGTGAAATTTACCTAATAGTGTCGTTTGAATTTGTCACTCCTCCGTTGTGGAAAAAGAGAAAATGAATGGCTTATCCAAAAAAGAAATGACTTAGGTGATTCTTTCAATGAAATAGTTTTTCAAATTGACTTATTAAGTGATTATACAAATTGGGGATGGTTTGATGGCACCAAATTTATGTCCAGAAAGGAGAACTAGAGTTTAGAAAAATTTCAAACGTATACCGAAGAAAAGAAAGTAACATATATATTTTTTATTTAAGTAGGGGTTGGGTATTAGACTTAAATTTATGAATTCTGCTCTTTACCCAACAGAAATTACTCGCTCCCAAATGAAAAGACCATATTGCCTATGCGTGAGTTAACTCACGCTAGTTGTGTTTTTTGCGTGAGTTAAATCACGCTGCGTGCTCTTTTAACGTCAGACAGAACCTCATTTCCTCATTTCCAATCTCAAATCTCTCTCAAATTACCCAAATCCGAAATTCGTTCAACTTTAAATAAAACAACACTCCAATAACAAGAACAAGTAAGTTTTCACTTAAATTATGTTGGTATGATAGATTTTTTCACTTAAATTAGAATTTTTTTAGTTTTAGTGTTTTGTTTAAATTTTGATTATTTTTTTGTTGCAAGAAATGATACAATGTTACATGTAAATGACTTATATTGCTTAATTGTTATGATGTTTGCATGTTTATGTTAGATTTTTTTCAATTAGATTAGATTTTTTTAGTTTTAGGGTTTAGTTTAAATTTTTATTTTTTGGACAAGAAATGATACAATGTTACATGTAAATCACTTATATTGCTTAATTGTTTAGATGCTTGCATGTTTATGTTGTAGTTATGAGTTTTAAGGTTTATGTATAATTTGCACTCCAAGTTTTTGATGAAATGTTTGAATGAGTTTTTCATTGATTGCTTTTAATTTCTTATTGTGTAGATTTAAAGCAATGGTCGATATGTTCGACATTCAAGCACAATTCAACCGTGGAGAACCTCAGAGGTTGAAGGTTCGGTACCTTGGTGTCATGTTAAGAGGTCTCAAGGATCAACTAAATGAATTCAACCAAGGAGTCAACCCCAGAGACACAAGGAAGGTGAAATACGTTCGGTATAAGCTCCAACGTTCGACGATGGGAGAATATCACTCAATTGGATGGAATTAGCGAACGACGACGATGTGACGAGCATGTTTTGGGAGCACAACATGTTATCGTAGATCGATCTGTGTGTAATGTTGCTGAGATCAACTAAAGATATTCTCAAGAGTTTGATTCCGCCAGAAGATCGTGATTAGGTAAGGAATGCACCTTCCAACTACAACAATTGTCTTACCTCTGAATTTGAGGAATTTCAAACTGTCTAAACAACACTCTCAAGCATTCACCTGAAAGTTTTATTGTTCCTTTCAAAACAACATGTATTATGCAGAATCAGCTATATAAGTTATGATATTGAATTCCTTCATATAAGATGAGTGTCACGGAATGGACCTCATTCTTTGTGATGACTCGTCTTATATGAGGGAATTCGATGTGATAACATATATAGTTGATTCTGCATAATACATGTTGTTTTGAATGGACCAATAAAACTTTCAGGTGAATGCTTGAGAGTTGTTGTTTAGCAAGTTTGAATTTACCTCAAATTCAGAGGTAAGACAATTGTTGTACGACATATCTCTACCCAAATGTCATGTAATAATAGGACATATTTAGGAACTTTATGTAATGTAATGTAACTTTTATTCGAATATATTTAATACACAACTTTATTCGAATTTATCTAATACGCAATTTTTATTCGAGAAATAGCGAAGATGAGGGGGGTATTTATAGGTGATTTAAGGTAACATAACACTTAATGAGGTCAAAAAACGTGAATAACTTTTAAAAAAAACGTGTAAAAATCATTTACAATGCATTAAAATGCATGAACAACCGGCCAACCTAGTGTGAGTTAAATCATGCTGCTGTGGCCGGTGGTAATGTGCTCAAGAACACGTTTTTTGGATGGTGGTCAGTTATTCAACCTTGATTTTAATCCATTTTTACAGTTTTTTTTAAAACTTTTTTGACTGCATTTAGTGCATATAAAACCTATGTTACTCATTCATCCCTATAAATACCCCTCCAAAACTCATCATTTCCTCACACCATACCTTCTCTCCTCCTTCTCACTCTCTCACCTTTATAGTCTTTGTTTTTTATAGCTTTTTTGGGGGTAAAAAGAGGCTAATCGATGGGTAAAAAAGGGTCAAGGGATGTGTAAAAATAGGTCAACCGACTTGGGGCACAAAGAGGTCAACCCTTGGGATAAAAGTAAATTTGCTTCTTTTTACCCCCAAAAACTTTTTACCGTGGGTAAAAAGACTCTTTCTTTGGGTATAAAAAGAACCAGATTTAGATTTACCCCAACGGTTGATGTCTTTTTGCCCCAAGAAGGTTGGTCTCTTTTTGCCCCAACCTTGATCCTCTGTTACCCCAAGGTTGGTCTCTTTTTACCTCAAAGAAGCAGATTTAGGAATTTCGAATAAAATGTATCAATTTATGTAAATGTATCAATTATTAATAAAATGAGGTTTTATATTTATTATTTATGTTCCTTTCTTCCTTTTTATTTATTTATATTAGCATTTATTTTATGATTTTATTAAAATTGCATATTAAATAAATTCGGAAAAAAAAAGTTGCATATTAATAAACGTGAGTTAACTCACGTTGAATTTTTCTTAAATTTACACTGGCATGAGTTAACTCACGCTGCATATTTTAACTCACGCAAATTGTACACTAGCGTGAGTTAACTCATGCAGGGGCATTTTGGTCATTTCAGTTGGGAATAAGCAAAAGTTGTTGGGTAAAGAGCAGAATTCTAAATTTATTTATTGATGCCCATAGCATTTGGAGACCCGACTTGATTGAACACTTGCACTCCTCAAGGTCCGGCCTTGATCACAATGCAAAGTTAAAATCATATAAACATCAAAATCATGTCTTCAAAGTTAATACCGATAAGATCTTTGAAATTCTAAGGTCGTAATAATCTATAAATTCTACAAACACTATCATATCAACAAAGACAAAACTCCACTTGAGTTTGTCTCATGTTGTTGACTTGGGATCTTGAAATGTACTCCTTACAAGGTCTTTGATTATATTCTTCTAGTGTCAATTTCAATAGACTAATCTATGCTTTAAATAAAATAAAGCTCCACCGCAAATAGATGATGATATGATTGGACTCCTTGGGTTAATATGTCTTTGAATCAAATACCGAGTTCTAATAAAAAAACAAAAAAAAATTGAGACAACTATAATATTAATATAACTTCTTGTCCAACTTCATTTGCATTTTATTAAGATTTTTTTAGGGAATTTTATTAAGATTTATCTCACAATAGGTGAGTACAAAGTCATAAAAAAAATATCAATAATACGTAATATTTTCTGATTGGACAAGAATAAAGAAAACACCATATAATACTATTATACAATTTTAAACAATATTATAAATATGAATGTTAAAAAAAAATCAATGTCACAAAAATAATTATTTATGAACCAAGCAATTGGTCCAAAATGGTTAATGAACTTCATTAAAAAACGAATTGTTCAGAAAAAACTTGAGTTCGATTCTTGAATAAAATAATTCTTAATCAGATTTTACTTACTTCAAATTAGTAAAGCTCATTTCCTCTCAGAGCCAAAGGATATACATCACGAGGGATATGTAGCGTGTCTAAACGTGGTGTGTCTAAACAAAGAATGAAACAACCTCAAAAGATTTGTCATAATTGCACCCGGCCATAAAAATACGAAAATGTTAAATATTTTGAAAGAGAGATTTATATACATTATGGGTTTTTTTTTCGTCTATTACGATTTTATATGATTTTAAGAATTAATTTTTACAATTGCGCGTAAAAATACTCGATTCACATTAAAAACAATACAATATCAAAATTGAATTTAAGCTTTATTATTGCCTTAAATAAATTTAGGCCTTATTTTGAATGTGTTTGATCGGTTAAAATGTAAGTATTTAACATAGCAACATAAGACATAATAACAAATGACAAACTTTTAAAGCATTGAATAATTGTCTTGCACGATATTTGGTGGACAAACAATTATTTTGGTATTTTAAACAATTTGTATTTGAAACAAAAAGTTGTATTGTGGTTTAATAACAGACAACATTTTAATTTTTGTCTTGTCTTCTTCCCTCTAGTTTGTCTTGTCATGAAACAGTTTTCCAACCAAACACAATACAACTAAACTTGTCATGTCATGTTTCTTTTTTTTTAGAAGATTAAACACACCTTATAATTCTTCGTTAAAATGAGTTGATTTTTTTTTTAATAAAATAAAAATGGTTTGAATTTTAAGAGCTTGATTTATTATTATTATCATTAACTACGACTAAAATTCTTGACAAGGAAAAATGAAAAACTACTAAAATCTAAAACGAGTTAAAATTTGAAGATTTCTGCTCTCTCTCCTGCATTTTTCGCTCGCATCCTGCAACCTTGCCGAAAATGTCGTTGCATTAGTTAACTAACGCAAGTGTAAAATTAACATGACTTAGTTTTTACACATGCATGACTTAAGTCACGCTGCATGAGTTAGCTCACGCTGGAATTAACACCTGCGTGAGTTAACTCACGCTGGTTTTCAAAATTTCAAATACAAAATTAAGTCTTTTACACATGCGTAACTTAAGTCACGCTGGGTGACTTAAGTCACGCTGGGTGACTTAAGTCATGCAGGGGTATTTTGGGAAATTCAGCTGGGCGCAAGCGTTTTGTGTAGGGGAGAGAGCAAAAATCAAATTTGAAGAGCACGATCCATACATAGTCCAAATTAGTAAAGCCCATTTCCTCTCGGAACCAAAGGGTTAAAAAAAGAGTACTGCTCTATATCCAAACGATTTTGCTCATCCCCAAGTGAAATGTCCATATTGCCCCTGCGTAAGTTAACTTGTGCTACGTGATGTTATATGCCCAGGCAGAGCCTCATTTCCTCTTTTCCAATCAAATCTCGCTCAAATTACCCCAATCCGAAATTCCTTCAACTTCAAATCAAACAACACTACAACAACAAGAACAAGTAAGTTTTCACTTAAATTATGTTGGTATGATAGATTTTTTCACTTAAACTAGTATTTTTTAGGTTTAGTATTTTGTTAAAATTTTGATTTTTTTGCAAGAAATTATAGAATGTTACATGTAAATGACTTATAGTGCTTAATTGTTATGATGTTTAGATGTTTGCATGATTATGTTAGATTTTTTTAGTTTTAGTGTTTGCATGATTATGTTAGATTTTTTTAGTTTTAGGGTTTTGTTAAAATTTTGATTTTTTTTCAAGAAATTATACAATGTTGCATGTAAATCACTTATATTGCTTAATTGTTTAGATGTTTGCATGTTTATGTTGTAGTTATCAATTTTAGGGTTTATGTATAATTTGCACTCCAAGTGTTTGATGAAATGTTTGAATGAATTTTTCATTGATTGTTTTTAATTTCTTATTGTGTAGATTTGAAGCAATGGTCGGGTGGATCGACGTTCATGCAGAATTCAACGGCAGAGAACCTCAGAGGTTGAAGGTTTGGTGTCTTGGCGTAACGTTAAGAGATCTCAAAGATCAACTGAATGAATTCAACCAAGGAGTCAACCCCAGAGACACAAGGAGGGTGGAATACGTTTGATATAAACGTCCAACGCTCGACGAGGGGAGAATATCGTTCACTTGGGTGGAATTAACGAACGACGAAAACGTGAAGAACATGTTTTGGGAGCACAACATGTTCCAGTGGATCGATATGCGGGTAACATTGCTGAGATCAACTGAAGATATCATCAACGGTCTGATTCCGCTAGAAGATCGTGATTAGGTAGGGAATGCACCTTCCAACTACAACAATTATCTTCCTCGAGATGGGGTAATTCAAACTTGTTAAACGACAGTTCCCAAGCATTCACCCAGAAGTGTTATTGTTTCATTCAAAAGATTAAATTCTTGTTAGTTTTGTTTAGATGAAGGTATTGAAGTGTCAAGGACTGACCTCATTCTTTTGGTACTTGAATATCATCATCTAAACCAAATTAACAAGAATTTAATCTTTTGAACGAAACAATAAAACTTCCGGATGAATGCTTGATAGCTGTTGTTTAACAAGTTTGAATTTACCCCATTCAGGGTAAGATAATTGTTGTGGTTGGAAGGAACATTCTCGAATGTAATGTAATGTGACCTTTATTCGAATTTATTCAAATTTACGCTGAATTCCCGAATGTAATATAATATAACTTTTATTCGAATTAATTGAATACGCAATTTTTATTCAAATTAACGCTGAATTTATTCTAATTTATTTATTTACTTTATTGGAATTTATTAATTAAATACGCAATCATAAGACAAGTGCAAAAATTAAAAAAAGTGTGGAACAACCGGCCACAGTAGCGTGACATAACTCACGCCAAGGTTAACACTAGCGTGACTTAACTCACGCCAAGTTGGCCGGTTGAATTTGTTCAAGAACACATTTTTTAAAGTTGGTCAGTTATTCAACCTTCAATTTAACTCATTTTTACACGTTTTTTTTTGAATATTTTGACTGTATTTAGTACCAATAAAACCTATGCTACCCATTTCTCCCTATAAATAGCCCATCCAAAACTCACTATTTTCTCACAACATACATTATCTTCTCCTCCTCACTCTTTCACCTTTATAGTTTTAGTTTTTTTTAGCTTTTTTGGGGGTCAACTTAGTGGTAAAAAAGGGTCAAGGAAGGGGGTAAAATAGACCAACCGGCTTGGGGCACAAAGAGGTCAACCATTGGGGAAAATGTAAATTTGTTTCTTTTTACCCCGAAAATCTTTTTACCATGGATAAAAAGACTCCTTCTTGGGGTATAAAAAGAACCACATTTACACTTACCCCGAAGGGATGATGTCTTTTTGCCACCGGCGTTGATCCTTTGTTACTCCTAAGTTGGTATATTTTTACCTCAAAGAAGCATATTTACTTTATTCCAATAAAATGTAGCAAATTATGTATTATGTAATTGTATCAAAGTATTAATAAAATGAGGTTTTTTTATGTAATTGTTGAGAATTTATATTAACATTTATATTATTAGCATTGATATTATTTATATTACCATTTGAATAATTATTTAATTTCGAAAAAAAATTGCATATTATGTAGCATGAGTTAACTCACGCTCCAGTATTTGTAAATTAACACTAGCGTGAGTTAACTCACGTAAATTATACACTGGCGTAACTTAAGTCACGCAAGGACATTTTGATCATTTCATTTGAGAATGAGCAAAATCGATTGGGTAAAGAGCAGTACTCTTAAAAAATTGATGAATTTCAATGTCTCAATATACATCACGAGGGAAAGCATAGACTGTATATACGAGGGAGAGTATAAACTATAAACCATAATAAATGGGTAATAATATAACTTGAAAAAAATTGTAGCCTAAAAAAATATGAGTCTATCATAATTTATTTGCTATTGGAAATTTAAAAAAATGGTGTGTCTAAGCAAAGAATGAAACAAGCTCAAGATTTGACATAATTGCATCCGGCCATATGAATACGAAAATGTTAAAATATTTTGAAAGAGAGGTTTATATCCATAACAGGTTTTTGTTTTTTCATTCATTACGATTTTATACGATTTCAGGAATTAATTTCTACAATTGTGTGTAAAAATACCTGATTCACGTTAAAAACAATACAATATCAAAATTGAATTTAAGCCTTATTTTGAATATGTTTAAGGTAAGTATTCAACATAACAACACATGACAAATTTTTAAGGTATTGAATAATTGTTTTTGTCTTGTACGATGTTTGATGAACAAAAAATTATTTTAATATTTTAGACAATTTGTATCTAAAACAACAAGAAGTTGTGCTGTGGTTCAGTGACACACAAAATTTCAATTTTTGTCTTGTCATGTTTCTTATTTTTTATTTTTTTTGAAGGGATGTTTCTTATTTTTTAAAAGGTTAAACACACCTTATAATTCTTCATTAAAATGAGTTCAATTTGTATTTTATTTTTTACGGAGACGAGTTCATTTATTAAAAAAAAAACAGGTTGAATTTTAAGAGCCTGATTTATTTTTTATTATTATTAACTACGACTAAAATTCTTGTCAAAGTTCTCTCCAAAAAAAAAAATCTTGTCAAAGAAAAATTAAAAACAATTACTAAAAACTAAAACGAGTTAAAATTTGAAGAGCACGATCCATAGTCAATCCAAGATCATACCCATTCCCTTACGATACATCCCTCCACACCATATCCCCTCCCTCATCAAATTACATCACCGCGTGTCAAAATCTTCAATTAATCACTTTCATTCAAATCCAAATCCAAATCCAAAAAAATCACAACAATACCGCCAAATTTTCACGCCGCGCCTCCTCAAAATTTCGAACTTTCCCATTCTTCATAACTCTGAAATTACCCCAAATCCAAATTCAAATTCAAATTCCCCAACAAAACACAACCTTAACCTAATAAAAATAATTTCATTCATTCAATTCTCAATCCTCTTCTTTCTTCAATTCAATTATCGCTATGGTTAGAGAACACAGAGTCGATTCATTCTACACTAAACTCCGTCAATCCGCCCAACTTTCTTCCACCACATCCCCCGTCCTCATTTTCCCTTCAACCTCCGACGTCGATTCCCTCTGCGCACTCAAAACCCTTTTCCGTATTCTCGAATCCGATTCAATTCAATACGCATCTTACCCCGTTTCCTCCTTCCGCGAAATTCATAATTATGCTAAACCCACCCCCCAAAACACTAACCACACCTCCATTGTTTTAATCAACTGGGGCTCTCATAAAGATCTTCGCAAAATACTTAACTTAGGTCCTTATGCTACTATCTTCGTTATCGATAGTCACCGTCCGATTCATCTTCATAATCTTAGTGACCAGAATGATTCTGTTGTTGTTCTTTTTACTCAGGAAGATGAAAAACAAGCGGATCTCGCTTATGATTTTGACTTTCCTCTTACTGCTCTTGCTAATGCTTCGACTACTATTGATTCGGAGTCTGAGTCTGATGACTCTGACTCCGAATCTGATTCGGATTCAGATTCATCTGAATCCGGTAAAAAATCAAGAAAGAGAAAAAGAAATTCCAATTCCGAAGATGGAGATGGAGATGAAGAAGAAGAGCGTCAAGATCCGGTGAAAATGTATAGGAAGGTGAAGAAAGAGTATTATGGATTGGGGACGTTTCATGGGAAGCCTTCAGGGTGTTTGATGTATGAGCTAGCTCATTTTCTGAGGAGGAATACCGATGAATTGCTTTGGTTAGCGTGTGTGGCGTTAACCGATCAATTTGTGCACGATAGGTTGAGTGATGAGAGGTATAGTGATGGTGTTATGGAGTTGGAGCAGTATATTAATAGTTCTGGGAATTTGGATGCGGTGAATTCAGTTACTTTGAAAGATGGGACGAAGATTAGGGCACCGAATTCGTCGAGGATTGCTTATGAGGATGAGCCGAAACTGATGCTGTTGCAGGAGTGGAATTTGTTTGATTCGATGCTTTGTAGTTCGTATATTGCGACTAAATTGAAGACGTGGAGTGATAACGGGATGAAGAAGTTGAAACTGTTGTTGGCTAGGATGGGGTTTGCGTTGTCGGATTGTCAGCAGAAATTTCAGTATATGAATGTTGAGGTGAAACGGAAGATGAAGGGTGAGTTTGAGAAGTTTTTGCCGGAATATGGACTTACTGATTTTTATTATCGTGGGTTTTTGAGGATTCATGGTTACAGTTCTAGGGTTTCGGCTGCTGATGTTGTTTATGGCGTGACTGCGCTTTTGGAATCATTTGTGAATTCGGATGGTTCGTGTGCTTCAATGCAGTTTAATGTGGCGTTTGATGCACTTTCATTGAACAATGTTGATAAACTCAAAGATGGGATGCAAAAGGCTATTAAGGTTCAGAGGGCGATTTTGAGGCAGGGAAGTCTTGCGATTATGAAAAACGGGTATATTCGAAGTGGAAGGAAGTTTCGATGGTTGAAGCTTGACGAATCTGCGGATTCTAAACTGTTGGGGTATCCTCAAGCTTTGACTAAGTTTTGTTATTTTCTAATGGATGCTTTAAGAGAAAAGGGTGCGAGGATGAAGCCTTTGATTTGTGCTTGTATGTCTCAGGAACCAAATAAAGTTCTTGTTGTTGGGGTTTGTGGGAGGCCTCGTTTGGCTGCTGCTCAAGGAAATGCGTTTGGGGTTGCGTTTAGAAGTGCGGCTGAGGACTCTGACAGTGAGTTTTTCCATGAGTTGTTTGAGTCTTCTTGGATTGTGTTAGAATCTAAAGCAGTTAATTCTTTCATGGTTAAGTTGACTGAGAAACTTTGATGCTGTACTGAACTTGATGACTCATTTCATTTATCTTAGTTTATTGTATTATGATTTATAGCATCCTCAATTTAAATTGTACCTCTTACACTGTTTTTACCTCGGTCATCTTATGATTTGTTGAGTAGTTACTTCATGTAAACATATTAACACTACAATTTCAAATTGATGTTGAAATGGTGAATACTTCCTGGATGAAGTTCACATATCAAATTAACAGTGCTAGAATGTAATGTTAAAATGACTTATTGTTATAGAATTAATTCATGGTTGATTTTGAATATTGCAAGTTCATAAGGATAGGTTCAGTTCAGATGCAGTCTGAAGTCCAATCATCATGTCATGATTGTTTCTAGGTGTTTTTCTTGCTTTACAAGAATACTCAAATCTTCTGACCGAGAGTAGTATGTTTCAGGTCTTGTGTTTATCAATGTTCTCTTTGTTTGGTTGGATAGTAACTTTACGAACTAAGTTTTCAATAACCTTGATTTTCTTTTATTTTCTCTCTAGTTTTATACACCCTCACAGGTTGCATTGTTTCCCTTGTATCATGTTATTTTAATAACTTCAAGAGTTTCAGAAGTGAGTGTGAGCTATTTCCTTATAGATCTCCACTTCTTCCTGAAGTTACAGATGAACATCTTGCCAAATTAGATCCTTTAGTTTATGTTTCAAGTTCTGATCCATTCAACAAAAGTTGATAGTTTTGTACTGTTTGGGATGAAAAATTTCCTGATATTTCCTTGTATTATTTTGACAACCGCATTTGCTGATCACTGGAAGCAAGATTAGTTTCTGAACTAATCAGACAAACTAAACTTGGTTGGATTTGAACTTGAACCAAGGTAGGGGTTTGTGCAGTTACTCAGTTCTATGATTCTATCCCCTTTTTGTGTGGATGTATAGGTCTTGATGCTAGTCCCAAGTAACTTTTTTGCTGTTCGTTTTCTGCACTCATAACTAAGTCCGTGTTTGTAAAATTAAATAACCACGGTGTCACTGCACAACGCACTAACTATGATTTCCAACTTTTACTAAATCCATGTTGGATTAACATAGGGATGCAAGAAAATCCCACATAACATTGATCCAAACATACTTACCATAAATATCTGTCCTGTGTTTTGCATCATGAAGAACTTCTTAGCTGTATAAAATGTCTTGTTAAACAAATGGCATTGCCGATGCATGTGGCATGATTAGGATGTGTTTGTAGTTTTCTACCTTTGTTGCTTTAGTTTCCCCTCTGATAAAAAAAAAAAGTGTTGTTAAATATATGGTGATTGAGAATTTGACTTACTTTTGTACACGTACTACAACATAAGTACAAACTAGTACTGTTCTAGTTATAGATCAAAGTCTTGATGGTACATGTTGACATTGCTTTTGTACACGTACTACAACACTAAGTACACACTGTAGTTCTGTTCCAATAATAGATCAAAGTCTTGATGGTGCATGTTGACACTGAAATTGACATTTTTATATATAAGTTATATAGTATTTTGGATTTATACTATTATGTTATGTTGGGATGAAATGTAAACAGAAATCCCTTTGGTCTAAAGCTTATTGTGCATTGGTAAGGTCTAAATGCTAACAGCATTCTAAAGAGAAATCATATTGGCTATATGTGTCTGGAAACCAAAGACTGCATAATACTACAGAAGACAAAACTGTATAATTGGCCTTTTACTTTGATAGAAGTTTCCATTTCCATAGCAGCGTAGCTAGATGTTTGGTCTATGATCTTGGGGTCTTTGATTTTTATGATTTATACTCTTGTTTTAAATTGTACTTGCAGTGTTTTACTCCATTTACCTTCTGATTTGTTGACTTGTTACTTTCATGTAAACATATTATCATTACAATTTCAAAGTGATGTTGAAATTGTGAATTCTTCCTAGATGAAGTTTACATATCAAATTAACGGTGCTAGAATGTAATTTTGAAGATGAACTGTTGTTTTAGAATTTATTTGTTTTTGCTTTTGAAGTATTGAAAGTTCACAAGGATAGATTCAGTTCAGATGCAGTCTGAAGTCCAATCATCATGTGATAATTGTTTCTAGGTGTTTTTCTTGTTCTACAAGAATACTCAAATCTTCTGACTGAGATTAGTATGTTTCTGGTCTTGTGTTTATCAGTGTTCTCTTTGTTTTGTTGGATAGTAACATTACCAACCAAGTTTTCAATAACCATGATTTTCTTACTTTTATTTTCTCTAGTTTTACACACCCTTCACCTAGATCACACCCATCACATTTTTTCTCTTGTATGATCTTGTTATTTATATAATTTCAAGAGCTTTAGAAGTATGAATGTGAGCTATTTCTTTGCAGATTTCCATTACTCACTGAATTTATTTCTTCAAAACAGAATTTACATATGCATATCTTGCCAAATTACTTCGTTTAGTTTATGTGTCAAGTTCTGATCTCATCGTTTCAACAAAATTGGATAGTTTCATACCCGTTTGAGATAAGAATTTCCAGACATTTCTTTGCATTAATCTGACAAGTGCATTTGGTGATCTCTGGAAGCAAGATTTGTTTCTGAATTTATTAAACAAATTAAACTTGTTTGGATTTAAACCACAATAGGGGTTTGTGCAGTTATTCAGTCGAATCCCTTTTTTGTGTGGAGGTATAGGTCTTGATGTTAGTCCCATGTAACTATTTTTTGTTTTCTGCATTCACAACTAAGCCAGTGCTCATAAAATTAAAGATGCACGGTGTCACTGCACGGTGCACTGACTCCATGATTTTCAACTTTTATAAATCCATGTTGAATTAACATGAGGATGTGAGAAAATCCCACATAACGTGGATCCAAACATACTGTAAAAGAATGGTCTTTGTAGGTGTTTTATAGAATGTCTTGTTTGTGACTTGTGAAATATATGGTGATTGACAATATGACATACTTTTGTACACGTGCTACAACATAATTACAAACTAGTACTGTTCCAATAATAGATCAAAGTATTGATGGTGCATGCTGACATTGCTTTTGTACTCGTACTACAGCATTAAGTACAAACTAGTACTGTTCTAATATCCATGTTTATGCACAATTATTAAGGAAATGATTAATTGTGTTGATTATGATGGTAAAATTAGTGTCACTTATTAAAACACCATTATTAATTGTAGTCAGTGGAGTAATTAAGTTGGATGAAATTCAATAAATAAGGATATAATAATGGAAAAAAATAATAAATGCTGCGTTGGTATTCTGAAGTGACAATTATTTTGAGAAAAAGAAAAATAGCTTTATAGACAATTATTGTGAGACGGAGGGAGTAATAGACTTCTCCCAAAGTCTTGATGTTGCATGTTGAAATTGAAGGTGATATTTTTGTATACTTTACAATATAAGTTATACTCCCTCCGTCCATAATAACTGAGTCATTTGCAAAAAAAAGTGTCCCAAAATAATTGAGTCATTTCACTTTTCAATACAATGTTAATTACTTTTTAACTCTAATTAATACTACTTTCATCACTCCTAATTCAATATATTCCACTTTGCATTTATGATAGTGGAGAATGCATCAATACTTAACAAGAACACTTAAAACCATTTTTCTCTCTCCTTCATTTATACTTTTTTCTTAATACGTGTGAAATGAAGAAGTGGCTCAGTTAATCCGGGACGGAGGGAGCAGTATATTGGGTCTATACTATTACGTTGGGATGAAATGCAAACCAAAATCCATTTGGTCTAAACTTATTGAAATTGTCGTGTTGACAATCTAAGCTTATTGTGCATTGGTAAGGTCTAAATGCTAACAGCATACGAGCATACCACAGAGAAATCATATTGGAGATACTGTCTCTGCAAATCAAAGACTGCATAATACAGAAGCTGTAAAAATGGCCCTTTACTTGTTCCCTCTGCTAGATGTTTGGTGGTATATGATCTTCGAGTGTTTGATATTGTTGAATCCTAAAGTATCATGTATCTTATCTTACAATATCTTAATTTATCTCCAGTTGTTATCTTAAAGTATCTTATATCTTAGATTATCTCTTAGGATTCGTTTTTGTTAGTTTGCTATTATTATCATTTCATTTGTATTTTAGCTTTCCTAATGATTTAGATTTACGAGTTTTATTGTACCCCTGTAAATAGGGATTAGTGTATCATACTTTCCTTCTTTTATCCTAAAACCTGTAACTTCATTATCATGACAATAACAGACTAATGTGTAAAATAACAAGTTTACTGCTTGAGAATGAGCTAGCTCTCGTTCGTGGTTGGATTGAATAAGGTTAGGTATTAGCATAGTGGTACTGCCATCACATGGCAAAACTAGTGTGGCCACGGGGTATATATGAATTCCATAGGTATGAGACCTTCCTTTATATAGTTTCTTCAAATTCAGGGTATGTGTATAATTACTTGCAATTTATGAGATGTCAGAAAAAAACCATTTAAAAATTAAAATAAACTGCTAAGAAAATTTAGTGACAAATGTAGAAATCCGATAATTTGGAGGGAAAGACTGATTTAGCTATAATCAGCAAAGAACAACCACACAACTAAGCTTAATAGAGAAAGTCATTAACACTGTATCCTCTGGGAATGGATCTTTATTGGTCAAAATCAATAGTTTGTAAAATGGTCTACCCATTGGAAGTAGAGTAAAACCTGTTCCAATTAAGTTTTGACTAAGATTACCAATAAAATGAATTAATATAGTTTGTGCGTTTGAAACTTATTCCACTCTAGTGGTACTCTTCTAGTTTGTACCCTGCAATATTTTTCACATGACTTTGCTATGTTATATAGTTCATACAACTTTTATTCACATAACTGATGACGGTTGCAGAAAAATATATTGTCAATAATCACCAATTACACGAATAAAAAAGTTGAGTCTCTTAATTCAGCTCAGGAGAAGCAAACTATTCTTGCAATTTTAATCTTCTCAACTGGAAGAATTAAAGGTGCAAAGAAGAATGGCAGGGATGAGATATAAGGTTGGTTAGAGTTGAAGAGTTAAGAAGTGGAATGATAAAGATTGTCTCGGGATCGATTTACACCTCCATCAAATACTAACAAATTAACAATTAACATACTAACAATGTTGTTTTGAAAAAGAATGGAAGGGGAACATAAAGGTAACAAATTGACGACATAAAAAATCAACTCATCTAAGAACCTACTTGATCTTCAATAACCAAGAAAATATCCACTTCCAATACAGTTTGGTTATTGAATTATTGAGTTAAACTAAACTAGAACTGGAATCACAAATCATAAGTCATCATAGAAGAATTATGTAACAAATATTATAGATCTCAGATAAATACAGAAAAATTGAATTTAAAGCGTGACAGTTACTTATACAAAAGATCACAATCTTGCGTGCGAAACGTGCTTAATGATCAAATTAAAGGAAGGTACATGTGGGATATAAATTCAAGACAAAGGCACTTCTGCGATGTTTATCCTCTAGCAGAGAGCCTAAAATATTTACATATAAACGAGTAGAATTTAGATCCTCTAAAGTGAGGTGTGCACTTTGAAGAGTGAAGTGCGGGTTAACTGCAATGAATTACGAACATGTGTTTAACACACTATCAAATTGCTAAAATATCAACCGTTGACAGTTGTAATTCCGCACTTTACCCTTTAAAAATACACCCCTCGTAATAAAGGAGTTAAATTATAGAAGTGGTACACGCCGCACGACCATTCACAACACTATTCTTATCTTCTTTTCTTCTTGAATATAAATCGCACTTTCAATAATCATTTTCTGCCCCAGAAAAAGCAGCAACCCTGGAAAACCAATAACAAGAAGCGATGAAGCATCAACATGGTAAGCATTTATCACGTCTTAATAAGCAGGTGTTGCAAGTATACCTGAGCTTTGTCATTCGCAGGTTGGTTTCGGATAACATATGATCTCCCGTTGGGTGTGCCTGGCGCATTTCCAGCCGCAACGTGCTTCTCCTCACGCACTTTGTTGAAAATGTGAGTATAGCCATCAGCAGATGCAGGGTCACTCTCATCCCAATCACCAAACTTTGGAACAGCAGCACTTTTATCAGGCTGCCAAATCAGAGTCATAAAAACACAGAAAAACTCAAATCATTTGTGAAGGGAACTTTCATAAAGATTCAAAGGTCGAATGCATAAAAAATAAATATTTCAATCACTGATGTAATATATATTCAAGATTCTGTTCCTTTTTAAGAGCGTTTAAGGTTGTTTTACACAAAATAAGAAAATCAATAATTTTTATTGATTTTGATAAAATTAATTGTTTTTTTCAATTATACCCTTGGCTGTTTATTATCTTATTGCACATATTTCTCTCTTTACAATAAATAGATATGGGTATTATTGACAAAATAGCAGTTAATGATGCATATAACTTTGAAATCGACAATAAATAACAACACTTCAAAAAAAAAAAAATCAGTTGTAAAGGAACGGAGGGAGTACGTGATAAAACGGGATAACAGAAAAGAAAACTAACAATTTCATCATCTCGATTAACCGGTCTCAATCGGGATCTTCCAGGTGTACCATGACTGCTGTCATATGTACTCTTTCCTTCCCAAGAAGGACTATCTCTGCCAGGGGTTTTAGCCTGGCGATGAAGAGGTGAACGTTCAGCACTGTACTCTGAGCTAGCAGTACTTTGTCTTGAAGGTCTTCTGCGGCTATCAGCAGAACCTACTCCATGACCTCCAGGACGAGCCGGCGAGTTAACAGAATGCTTAACATCACCCTCCTCCTTGTTCTTTTGTAGATCGTTATGTGTTAGTCTCACCGTTCCTTTTTCTGATTGATTCTCTGAACTAACTCTTGGTTTTGGAGGAATTACGTCATCAGAAGATGAATTTTGAAGAGCTAAATCTGGATTTTCTTCAGGATCGTTTGGGTTAATCATTTTGGAGCCAGGTCGACTTTTCCGAGCTTTGTCGAAATAAACTGTATAAGGAACATCATCTTCGCCTTCCCAATTGCCAAACTTTGGAACATGAGAACGTTGCTGCCAAATTAACACAAATTGAAGAGATCCTATCAAGTCAAGTTTCAAAAAAAATACTGTAATACAGGTTTTAAATGCTAATAGCTATCCTTCCTGTACTAAAATCAAAGTTAATAATAGGTAAATAACAGAGCAAGGTACTAATTTACACATTATTCGTCCATTTACTCATTTATAACCATTCTGAGATTGATCTAAAATATATTCCAATTTACCATCAAAGCAAAATTTAACACTGCGTGCAAATAGTTAATAATACAATATTTTATCCAAGCCATCCACTTCCCTCTAGAATACAGAAAACATGAAATGAAGACTGCATGTAAGAATAGTTTTTCATCAATTTTCAATAACCATCAAGCCTTTTTCCACATGGTGGGGTCAGCTAAAAATTCGTCTTTCAAATACAGAAAGGAAAAAAACACGGTAAAAAGACTTCTATTTTTATTTCCACGCATTTACCTTTTTAAAAAACTATTCTTGAATGAATCATATCAAATAATCCTCTTTTACGCTAAAGTGAACTTAAGCCATTGCAGCCATATTGATCCAGAAACAGACAACATAATTAAAAGGGTCATGAAGTTTGAACTTTACAAACCTTAATTATATGTTGTTTCTACATACTACAATGGTATTCTAAGACGTCTCTTGGTACAACTTACTGCAATTGAGCAAAGAAGCTCGTCACATTTTACCACAGAGAACTAATTTCTTATATGACAATATCACTCTTTATATTAGATTCAGTCCATTAACATTCAAACAACATCCAGACTGTTCTTCATTACTACAGATCCCAGAACAAATAATAGTATTACTATTGAAACTTCTTTAATATGCTTAAATTTCAATAAATGACAATATTTATCAAGTCCCTTGTCCTGTTATATAAAAATTAATATTCCAAATGGTCTATTGTAAAGCTCATTAATTCAGTAAAATTTTCATTAATCTCGAGGAATTGCTAGAAATTAATCAGAATAAACCATCAATTTAGTCCCTGAAGCCTCTCACCGATTTAGTCCCTAAACTATAAAAATATACAAATAGTCCCTAAACTTATGAAATCCATCAATTTAGTCCTTGGTATTGACTATGAGATTTTGGGGGCCAAATTGATGGATTTTCATATACTTTAGGGACTAAATTGATGAATTTTGTATAGTTTAGGGACTATTTAGTATATTTTCATAGTTTAGGGACTAAATTGAAGAGAGAGAGAGACAGTTTAGGGACTAAATTGATGCTTTATTCAATTAATCACATTGCTGGAGTATGCACATGTCAAACTGCAAACAACCAGCTGCCAAAGAAACAAAGTTATCGTGATTTTGTAATTACATAATGTGATCACTATTTCTTTACGAAAGCATAACAGAGACGTAAAATACTTATTCTAGTACTGGTATATAGTGTCGCATATATTGTTTCCTCAATAAACTTTTCACGAAGTCTCTTAACTCTATCATGTAGGGTTAAAGTTTTTGTATCCTCTGTTACAACATCAGTTCAGAAACAATGCTATTCAATCCAACATTAACATCTAGCTTATAATTTGGTTTTTGTTTTTTGTCTACCTTAAGGTAGTTGTCGTAGACGGAACTTCACAAAAGATGCTTCAACATCTCCTGGGAATATGTTAGACTACTCAAGCAACAAATTATTGCAAAGGATAACAAAGATACGCGAATTTATCAGTGTAAAGTATATCAAACATATACAAGTAAACAGATGGAAAGTGGAAGCAACCTCAGGGCAGATATCTTCCCCTTCCGTTCCTCTAAAAGAAATAATAAAAGAAGTTTAATTTGGATCCAAAAATGAAAATCCAATATAAATAACCTCATCCACTCAAAGTCTATTCAATAACGTAACACATTTCGACAGTAGCAGCGTTATCTTTTCACGGTCACATGTTGTGAAGTTGTTACATATTCACACAGACACACGCATGATGAAAAAAACCAAACACTATAAATAGCAACAATTTTACGGTGCCAACACAATTACAGCTCAAGAAGGTTATAGTTCAACTCAAATATATAAATACAACATAAGAGCACGCTTATACCGCTCCATTAGCTGCTTGTTTTTGCTTTTTCAATTCAACCAAAAACTATATTTACGAATTCCCGTTATTTTCTTCTATTAATGTTAACACACATCTTGGATATCATATTTTTCTATCCATGAAAAAAAAAGAAATCCATTTACAAGACTAAATTAAAATTTGAGCACCACCCAATTCATGAGGTTAGTTTCTACCATAAACTAAGAAAATCACAGTCCATATTTCTTATTGAATTTCCCTATGAAACACCGACACAAACATAACACTAACACATAAACATCGCTAATAATTTGAGAAAATGGAAGTGCTTAAATATAGTCACATGTGTCGGTGTCATATCAGTTTCAGATACCTGGACACACTTTCAATCTGAAGTGTCGACGCTACAAACCAATTACCGCATAGTCCCAATAAAGTAATAAACAGCTAATTAAGTTACTACTTAAGAGATTTGAAACAATAATTTCCTAACCTTTTCCTAAAATTGTTTCAACATAACAGTAAACAAAAACATGTTAAAAACAAGACCAAACAATGATCAAAGACAAAGAAGAGAGAGAAAACTCACTGTGGTCATCTGCTTGAGAAAATAAGCACAACCCAAAATTTGTAGAGATGAATTGTTGAAGAAAGTAGAGATTTTTGGTTGGATCAGAGGCTTTAAAGATGACAACTCAGAGTCCTCCGTACAATTTCAAAGACTCAATAAGAAGAGATTATTGAAACAAAAAAGAAAGAAAGAAACTTTTGAGTATAGAAAAGAGGTTTATGTTTATCAACCTATCACCGGCGCCACCGGTAATGTTTGACTATTCTATCAAAAATTGAAAATGCTACGTAAACATGATTAATTTCATTTTTTTTTTTTTTATGTCAAGACAAGACTCCAAATAGCTCGGAATTTGATATATAAATAACTAAAGTTTTATAAAGAATTATTAAATATATAATTGATTGAAGTTCTTTAATCAATTGAGTTCAATGAATTTTGTTTATCGTTTATATATTTTAAAATGATTTGTTTATTATGATAAATTGAATACAATTGGCTTTGGATTGATTTGGATAATCATATTAAAATAAATTCAATGCTTAAAAAAAAGTTATTCAATGGTTATTAAAAAAAATCATAATTTTTTTTGTCAATTGTTTCTCTAAAATTTGGTATGTAAAATTAATCAATTGTTTGACTTGTGGCAAGCCTTGCTAAGGTGTGGATTATCTTACTAATCTGCCTCTTGATAAACTCAAGTAAATAATATTGATAATTCGAGACCAACTTACCCCTACATAGAATGTTTGATAATGGAGCCAAAAACTAAGTCATCAGTCAAACAGTTAAAACAAAGAACAAGAATCTTTGAATTCAAGTCAAACAACGCCATATGGAAATATTGAGCTCTTGCACCCCAAGTATTTGAATTGCATGCCATAATCCATGAGAAAATCACTTGTCATTTCTTAAACACATTCATAGACACATGGAGTTTATTGGTTGCAAAAAAGTCATATCTATATTGCACTAAAATGAACTCCAATTGTGGTTACATCAAGTCATCAATTACCCATGACAATGGGCCGGAGACGAGTTTTATCTTTTCCGTTCTCAAATTTCATATACTCATTTATTACTCTATCTGATTTTCGACGGGACGGACCTAGTGACGGATTCATAAATTTTAATAAGTGGGTCAAAGTTATATCATAAAATTTTATAAACACGTAAGCGTGCAAAAATTATACAGGTTATGTTTATAATTGCCGTAAAATATTGAGTTTTTAAAATATGTATCCATTTCTAGCATAGTATAAGAAATATAACCATAATTAATTATTTTTTCACCACAAACGTAGCGTCGGTCACAGCCTTTTTCAACAAATATAAGAATAGTTTAGATTATAATAGTAGTTTTATAGTTTTGCTAACGATATGCTCTAAGATAATTGGTTAAAGATTTCATAAAAGAAAATTTTATCTTAAAAATGAGCATTTATTTTATCGATATAATAATTACAACAACCTTTTATAAAAATTAAAAAAAACTACTTCTTTTGATTTATTAACTAGTTATCTTAGAACACTCATTAGGTTCTTTCTTAGTTTTGTAATTTTTTGTAGTGTAATAAATTGACTATGTGAAGACAATAATACTATATAAGTGGGGTCAAACTAGATAAATATCTAATTTTTAGGTTAAAAATACAATAAACAAGTGGAGACAAGTGAGGTCGGATGACTCCATTGCCCCCGTGCCTGGACGGACCAAGTATAAGCGTCACCCTTAGTACATGCAGCACTGTAATGTTCGCCACCCCTCTCTTTAAATGCACTTTTTTTTGGTAGTCTAATACTCTTTAAATGCACTTAAATATAGTGTTTAAATTCTCAAAATAATAGATAACACAATTTCCAAATCCAAAAATACAAAGCATGCTGCACATTGACATTTTGTGACCAAACTATATGGAGATACCATAGCTAGTTTTTAGCTTAGTTTTAAGTTTTAGGAGAAGTATCCTTTGAGATTCGATTATATCATTATGAGCTTGATGCATTGAAACATTATGAATTTTAAATATCTCAACAATATCCGAAAACATTCTCTTTTACAGAAAAATTTACAATTTATCATTTGATTGATCGGTAGAGTAATTTGTTGTGTTTACGCTCATGATTTCAACTGCTGCTTCTACAACATAGCAATTTTTTCAGTCATGAAGCTTGTGAAAACAAGACTTTGCAATAAAATGGAAGATTAATTTCATGTAGAGATGATTTAACTAGTTATATTGAATTAAAAAAATATTGCAAAGACATTCAAACGTAATATACCTCTTTAAGAATGTGCCTAGCTCGTCGCTAGTTGCTAGGTTTAGGTAGGAATCTCTCTTTGAACACAATTTTAATATTACAACTTACTGATATCTTAGACTAATTCGTGCCCACATGGCCGTTTAATTAACATACTTCCATAATAACATGTAGGTATAGGTACCTATCGAAATGATAATTTACAAAAACAATTCTGCATGCAAAAAATATGTTACTAGTTCAAAACAAATAATTTATTCAGGTTATATTAAGACAATATTATACGAACACTCCCCTAAAAAAAATTATACGAACACTATGTATCAAACGAGTATGATATTATTTTTTTAAAGGTCAAACGTGTATGATATATTTCAATTATAAAAATAAAATTAGATAAAACTATAGAAAAGTAAATGTAATTGTTTTTTTAGTCTTAGAGTCCCTTAAATTGAGACATCATCTTATCACCCTAAATTTTTCTTACTGTAAAATAAAAAATTTGCATACTTTTTTTTTTTGGTTTTTACAGCGGTTTTCGACCCACCAAAGGTGGACGACTAATCTGGTTCGTGCGTAGAGACATGTACACTGGCCAAGCGTTGTTCTCCCTGAGAATTGAACCCGGTATTCCCCAATATGCATACTTTTTATTAATTAAGTACTGATTTTTGGTTTGTAATAACGGGCTCAGAAATTAATTTACATGCGTTTTAAAATATACTTTAACAAAGTTCAAACCAATGATTTTAAAATACTTCACAATGACGTTTTTTTAATAAACAATGACTTATTATAATTGAGATTTTTATAAAACTTTGATGAGTTTTTTTGTCTTTTACAAAAAATACATTTAAGTTAGATGAAGCATTCATTAAAAAATGCCGAAAATGTGGATCCCTCTTGTAAATTGTCTAATTGCATGACATAAAGTCCCATACCAGCTGTTATGGGCCGGCCGGGGCACCAGGTAGTTGGATATTTTTAGCAAGTTAAATAAAAGAAGATTGCTTTTCTAATAGAAAAGTTCACAATAACACAAGAAAATTACCTAATAGTCCTTAGCGGCAGTTAACAGCCGCTCAAGTAACCGGCAGCAGTTAACAACCGCTGGCACCAGCGGCAGTTAACTGCCGTTCACACCAGTAAATAGAACCAGTGCAGTCTACAATGGTTTTTCTAGCCATTTTGGCATGTTTGTACCTGTAATTTCAAACGGCAATTCCGCATGAAATCAAACCGAAACAACAACATCCAGCAATCCCAAAGATCAACATTTTATAGTTTAGCAATTAATCGGTAACATTACACAAAACCGATAATGCGTTAACGTTTCACAATTGTTTGAAATGCGTCAAATTTTGCACATTATACAACACATTACACGTAAAGTACATGAATTTATAATAAATGCGAAACTCAAATATATTGATATATAAATTTGAAAAGTCAATAAATAAATTATTGTTCCATTCGATATTATAACTTATATAGTTGATTCTCAATAATACATGTTCCTAACTTATATAGACGACTCATTACATTACATTCGGGAATGTACATTCGGGAATGTACATTCCAACTACAACAATTATGTTACCTCTGAATGGGATAAATTCAAACTTGCTAAGTAGCAGGACTCCAGTATCCGACCGGCATTTCTATTGTTCCATTCAAAATATTAAATTCTTGTTAGGCTTTGTTTAAATGATGATATTCAAGTGTCAAAAGAATAAGGTTCATTCCTTGACACTTCAATACCTTCATTTAAACAAGCCTAACAAAAATTTAATCTTTTGAAAGGAACAATAGAAATGCCGGTCGAATGCTTGAATCTTGCCGTTTAACAAGTTTGAATTACCCCATTTAAAGGAAGACAATTGTTGTAGTCCGAAGGTGCATTTCCCTACCTAATCACGACCTTCTGGCGGAATCAAACTTTTGATGATATCTTCAGTTGATTTCAGCAACGTTACCCGCATATCGATCCACTGGAACATGTTGTGCTCCCAAAACATGCTCTTCACGTTTTTGTCGTTCTTTAATTCCACCCAAGTGAATGATACTCTCCCCTCGTCGAGCGTTGGACGTTTATACCGAACTAATTCCACCCTCTTTGTGTCTCTAGGGTTGACTCCTTGGTTGAATTCATTAAGTTGATCCTTGAGACCTCTTAACGTTACACCAAGGCACCAAACCTTCAACCTCTGAGGTTCTTCGCCGTTGAATTCTACATGAACGTCGATCCACCCGGCCATTGCTTCAAATCTACACAATTAAAAATTAAAAATAATCATTGAAAAACTCATTCAAACACTTGTAGTGAAAATTTTACATAAACCCTAAAAATATTAAATAAGCCCTAAAAAATTTATAAAATTCGAAAAAAAATATAAATTTATGCAATATAACTCCATTATAACAAGTATTCATAATATTTGTTAATAACATTTCAGATCTACAACATAACTATATTAAAACTAAATAAATCAAACCCTAAAAAATTTATATAATTCGAAAAAAATATAAATTTAAGCAATATAACTC
>Ga0228711_1003007_pt1 | contig 26169 bp, 16 predicted proteins | sample MedpolnodulmetaG_2_FD_177996 | JGI IMG/M metagenome (GOLD analysis project Ga0228711, IMG submission 177996) | Root nodule microbial communities from Medicago polymorpha collected in Santa Monica, California, United States - brown nodules | ecosystem: Host-associated > Plants > Roots > Nodule... | reverse complement strand
TGTAAGTATATTTTAATGTTTATTTTACTTCTTTTACTATTTATACAACTTATTCTAATTATTATTTTACTTATTTAATGTTAGAATTAAAATTAATTTTATAATATATTTAATGTTTATTTTACTTATTATTTATTTAACTTTGTTGTTTTTTGTTTTTGTATTTCAGTTTCGAAAAAAACATAGGGTGAAAGGTATCTCGCACGGGAAGAAGTTGGGCCTTAAAAACTTGATATTGCCTTCACCGGGAAGACAAAACGAGTGGTTTTGGGAAGAAGTGAATATGTGTGGTCTTACTCCTCTCCTGACTAGTGGGTACGAGAACATCTCTCACGGGTTCATTTGTGCGATGTCAGAGAGATGGCATGAGGAGACCAGCAGCTTCAATCTACCTGTTGGGGAGATGACCATCACACTAGATGATGTGGCGTGTCTCCTAGGCATCCACATCACTGAGAGGCTCCTTCCTGATAGAGAGTTAACCCGTGAGGAGGGGATAAAGATGATGCAGGTGGACCTACTTTTTACATAGGAGGTTGCCGCTAAGGAGGTGGCAAGACAGGGTGCTGCTCATATCAGTTTTGGTAAACTGAAGAGGCGGTATGAGGAGCTCTTGAATAGGTGTAATCAGCTGCTTGAGCTTGACACAGAGGAGGAGTATGAGGAGCAGGGTAAAGTTAGGTTAACCTGCATTAAGGCATTTATGTTGCTTTTGCTTGGCTGGACCCTTTTTGCCGGCAAGAACAACATAAGCATTAATCTGTTGTGGCTGCTTGTGCTGCAAGATATGGACGAGTTGGACAGCTGGTCATGGGGTGGGATGAGACTTGTTTTCCTATATGAGCAGCTATCTCCTACCTCCGACTCATTTGTGGCCTCCTGTGGTGGTTACATGACCTTGCTTGTGGTAATATTTGTTTTTCTTCTTTTTTACTTAGTGGATCGTAAATGTTTAGTTGTTTGTATAATACTTGTGCTGATATAAATATTTGTTTCTTTGTGTTTGCAAGGATGGACTTTGGCGCACTTCACGAACATCATTCTGAGGATTGATGATGGAAACCTCCCAGGGGCTTTTCGAATCCTGGACACTACAGAGATGTCATTGATTCGTTGGACCATTTTCATGTCATTTGAAGGCCATATGAGAGACGACGACACATCACACCCTTTCAGAACATATGCTGGTACTCCGGATGGATCATGGCCGGCAGAGACAGAATGGTCTGTCACTTGCCAGAGCGGGTTCTTAGGCAGTACGAGTATGTCCAGACACGACCCAGGCCTCCTACAGACATTGAGTCTCTTGCGGCAGATGATGTTGCCCAGGCCTTCACAGAGTTTTCTCTACATGTCCTCAACCATCAGCACAGGGGTCATCTGGTTTTGGATAACGAGTCGTGGGCTCATTCTAGGGGGTACATGAGATGGTTCGTTAGAGTATCACATCCTATTGTGAACCCCCCCCCCTGCGGCCATTCCTGACTACTCAGTTGATGCCCCTCCTCGTCTTGTCCCTCCTTACGAGGAGGTTCTTGTTGAGCAGCTGTAGGTCATACATCCTCCCGACCCATACCAGATCATCATCAACATCAGAGCCAGAGTGGATGGTGCAATGGCGCATCCTGATGTGTTTAGTAATTCAGAGGTTCTTCGCATGATGCAGGGCATCCAGTCCGAGTGGAGCATGATGGAGCAGATGCCGGCTCCGCGGAGGAGGAGTAGGAGTCCACAGGAGTAGGGTTTTATGATATTTTCTAGGTTTTTTTATGACATTGTCGGATATGGATGTAATCGTAATATATTTACGCTTTTTGGCGTTTTTATGACATTGTCAGTTATTTTATTCCGTTATTTTTCGTAATTTAATTATGAGTTAATGTTTGATTGATTGAATGCTTTAATGAATGATGAAAAATGTATGCAAATGAATGAATATTTGAAAGAAGGATTGAAAATTTAGGGGAAATAGAGGTTTCTGCCTCTTCTGGTTTTTTACACAGATTGGGCGTGAGTTAACTCATGCAGTGCTTTATACTTGTGTCACTTAAGTGACGCAGCGTTAGTTAACTAACGCATAAATTTACACTTGCGTTAGTTAACTAACGCAGTGGCATTTTCGGCAAAGTTGCAAGGTTGGAGCGAAATGTGCTGAGGGAAGAGCAGAATTCTATGTTTAAGGGGTCCAAATCTCTTATCAGTTTGACCAAATCCATTGTTGATAAAAATATGTTCGATTTTAATTTGATGTATTATGTATAAGCAAATAAATTGTAAATACCGTCAAAAGATAAATTGAAATTTTTTGTCCATATTATGGTGGGCCATATTGATTAAAGATATGATATAACATATGCAAATAAAGCCTTAATTAAATGTTTTTTTTAGGGGCCTTAATTAAATGTTTAATCTCTGCTTGAGAATCATTTCTTATAATATGTGGACTATATTGATATATTATTACTATAAACTCTACTTGAGTTTGAATCCAAGTCTCAAGATACCAAACATTCAGAGTTTTTTATCGTATGAGTTGTACCTATGAAACAGACTGTATTGATTTTATTTTCCAAACAAGATACAAGCTTCATAGTAATTTATTTTACAAAGACTTTAATAGTAAATAAATAAACAATAATTAAAATAAAATATGCATGACATTAGTGTAAAAAGATTTACCAAAAGGTAGACGAGGGAAGAAAATAGGATCATAGGAAATCGACCAGTGTAAGCATCAGCAAGAAATCCACCTAGTAGAGGCATCAAGGTTGTTGTTCCTGACCAATAGTTTACATTCTTTGCTGCAGTTTTAAGATCTTCATGAATCACCTTAGTAAGGTATGATATAAGATTTGCAGCTATTCCAAAGAAGCTTATCCTTTCACTAAATTCAATTGCTGCACCACATGAAAACAAAATGACCAAGTTATTCAGACACGTCTATTGCAAAGTTTTATGACAACTGCTAGTAATAAGTAGCAATAAATAATAAGACATTAACCATAAAAAAATAAAAAAAAATAAAAAAAGACATTCCTTTCATATGACTTCTTTAGGATTTGGCATTGTTTGCCTTAGAACTAGTTTTTTTGTTTGTTTTCTATTTTTCCTTTTAAATTTTCTCTTTGAAAAAAATGAAAATAAATTATAAGTCGGTATGCAAAAGTATTGCATAGCAATATTCCAAAAAGATGGGGAAAATAGTTTATCTACAATTTTCAATTCACTTGTACTTTGAAGATCATTTGCCGGCTTCTATTGTTTGTTGTGATACTATTTGTTTACATGCTTTTGCTAACCCTAATTGTTGAAATTTTTCCTTTGAATTAATTTGGGAGGATTATTTTTATTTACTTAGAAAAGAAGGTCGTGTAATCCCAAATTTGAACAAGATGTAAATAAAATTTGATTAATAATTGTTTTATCCAAAGAGTCGAACACAACCCAAACAATTGGACTTAAACTTCGTCATCTTTACTTGTGTCAAACTACTTGGTTTGGAAACATATATATGGTAGCTAAATATAATCTTGTAACAGGTGCTACTTTTTATTTATTTCTGATGAAAATGAAGCTTTAAAACGAAATATAAACCATTATAATGTTGTATTAAAATAGTATACTTTACAATTGTTGCAAACTTTATAAGAAAAAAAGTGATGAACACTAGTAAATATCTTACTGAGGACAAAGAGAGAAGCTATCCATACACCAGTTTTAGCACGAAGAGGAACTTTGCCTTTACAATCCACAGAACCATCATAAACCCATTTCTCATGCTCCCTTTCTTCTCTCTTCTCTTTTTCTTGCTCCATATTAACAGGGCTAAAGAGGTTTGGAACAATTTCTTTCAATGGGATGTTATGCTATATAGAGAAAGGAAACGAAAAGGTACAGCTATGTGCTAGCTAAGGTTGACACCTTCATTGATGAGATATTTTCAAATGCATTTAACTCCCCCTTTTTCTGCCTTAAAGTACTAAACAATTTTTTTGTTTTTGATAAATAAAAGTTTGAGTTCTTGACCAAAAAAAAAGAAGAAAAAGTTTGACTTTGGGTGAGTTTGATTCGAGTTGTTTCTTAGCATCAGAAAAGTCACCAGTCTTAAAGAACTGAACATCTATATTTTTATATTGCACATGAGCTCCTCACACGGGTTACAACAGTTGAACTCGTGTTCTTGCTAGATTTTAATTAAATCTTTATCAATTGAATCAATCTAAAAATGTGCGACCTTAAAAAGAATAGGGTTAATATGTCTTTAACCCCCTGTAATTTGGGCGAGTTCCGGTTTACCCCCTGTAAAAAAAAAATTAGATTCCAACCCTGTAATTTGAAGATTCTTTCGAAATAGACCCTGTAATTTGAAGATTCTTTCGTTTTAGACCCTTAAAAAAATAAAAAACAAAATTAATTATACAATCAGCGTGCCACATAATCAGATATGCACAGTCAGCGCACCACTCAGCATGCCACGTCAGCATTTTGTCCAGTCAGATGGCCTTAGGGTCTAAAATGAAAGAATCTTAAATTACAGGGTTGGAATCTAAACTTTTTTTTTACAGGGGGTAAACCGGAACTCGCCCAAATTTAAGGGTGGTAAAGACATATTAACCCAAAAGAATAATGTAGTATTGAGACTCACAATGATTTAAAGTCAGTAAGAAGGAGTGGTGGAGAGAGTGTTGCTAACACTATTCTTTCTTAATTTATAATGTTCAAAGAGTGTCTGTGGGTTACTCGTTAGCAAAACTCTTTTTAGCCGATTTTCTTATATAAAAATCAAAAAAGTTAAAATGAGGACTAATACATTTATTCAAACAACAATCTATGCTTATTTTATGAGTGATTATTTTATTTTTTTTTGAGAAAATTTATGAGTGATTATTGTTAGAAATATATGAATTGCTCTTGTAGGCACAATTCATATGGTAAACGGAGATAGAAACATTTGATATGTTATAGTGCAAGGTCGAACCAGCAACTCTCATTAGTGAGTATGTGGTCTTTTCAATAGATTCTTTTAAAAAATAAAAACGAATCCAATATTTCCCACAAGTCGTTTTCCATAATTATGTAAATTGTGGAAATATTGTTTTTGCATTTTTAAAATTAAAAAATATATTTTTATCTTTTCTTATGTAAATTGTGGAAATATTGTTTTTCATTTTTAAAATTAAAATATGTATCATTATCTTTTCTAATCTGATTAATCTTAAAATAAAAACCACGTGACTTGCTTGAAGTTATTTTCAACAATATTTTGACTACCAATGACCATTTATAATTTTTTTGTTTAAAAAGAGGTTTACATTTAACCCCATGAAATTGATCGTGTGGTGTAGACTTAAACCATTGAATATGTTCCTCTTCAGATCTCATGTTCTAATCCTTCAACTATCAACAATTTCTGAGTTACGTTGGTCTATAAAGGATTTTTCTCTTGCTTCAATTTAATCTTCACTAGTGAATGATAAAATTGATCTTTAAAATTAGTTAATCATTTGTCCTCGTGAGCTTAGCTCAGTTGGTAAGGACAATGCATAATATATGCAAGGTCTGATGTTCAAACTTTGACCACCACAAAAAAAAAATCAATCCTTTAGTCAAATAACAAGTTTAAAAAAAAACATTTTAAAAAGATTAAATCTCCACTAGTGAACAGGAAATTAATTATCAAAATTAATCAATCATTTGGTCAAATAACAGGTTTAAAAAAAAAATTTAAAAAGAGAAGAATCAAAACGAGGTAAACACTCTTAGGGACCAAAAGTGATAATCATTATTGTTTCAGTTAGGGGGTTGGGTAGCTCAAATTGTATAAGCTAAGTGTTATGGATTTGGAGGTACAAGACTCAAGTCCTTGCAAAGAGGAAAAACTAATAAAACAATTAACATTTCAAGATCCCCATTATAAAAAAGTTTGAGTTTCTCCCTTGTCTTTTAAACATTCTTTGGATTTCAACTCCAAACTCATTTGACTATGTAACCACCCGACTGTATAATTAACTTTATTTTATTTTATTTTTTTGCTTCCAGTTGAATTAGATTAATTACACGCCATTATTTCAAGAGCATTGATATTTGAACATCTAAATTTTTAACAACTTATGTGACAACCTATAAAACCAAGTGTCAATTTGGTTAAGAGAGAGAGAAATAAAAAATTATTAAAAACTCTCATGGGTTGTCTTTACCGTGGTTTTATAAGTTGTCTAAATTTTCATGTTTAAATATCATTACTCTATTTCAGACAAAAAAAACAAATTTGATAAAAATAACGTCATAGTATGACATCATCTCTCTCCTCCTTCGTCATCTACAACATCAATATTTAAAACCAAAAAAAAACAAAATTGATAAAAAGAACAACATCATATAATTCCATCATATCTCTCTCTCTCTCCCCCCACCCCCCACCACATCTTCATCATCAAATTCAAAGTCATAAGAGGATTTTTTTTGGGTTTTGATTTTTATGGATTTTTTTGTATAATTTATTTAATAATAAAAATGACATGTGGAAATAAAAGAAATTGAAAGTGATTAAGAAAAGCTAAGAGGATTTTTTTTGGTTTTGATTTTTATGGATTTTTTTGTATAATTTATTTAATAATAAAAATGACATGTGGAAATAAAATAAATTGAAAGTAATTAAGAAAAGCTAACACAATGCTCTACGGAAACCATTTGGCATTGTCATCTGCTTTGAAGGTCCAAAATCAAAGAATATTGGCATGACAAGGGTGAAACTCGAATTGTTTTTTAAAGAAGGTAAATCAAAATTCACTCAAATGACAGGGGTTAAAGGAACTAACTTAACCATAAAGATATTTATGATGCCAAAAAAACTAAAATTTGCGAGTTCTCTCTCAAAATAAAATATGGTCGGAACTAGTTAAGTCTAGGTTCTTTGGTGTTGATATGTGCACAATGGTGTCGGTGCAGGGGTTTTCTTTTGTTGGAGTCGTACCACCGTTGTTGTTGTTTGGTTTCTAAGCTCTTCTGATTCAACGTTGTTGGATTTTTAATCTTTTAACTTTAGGTTGGGCGCAAAACTGTTTTGTTCGAAGAGCTATGACTTTGCGATCTGGACTATTTTTGGTCGATTTGTGGCCAGATGGGTTTTAAGTGTTTCGTTTGTGGTTTTACTTTCATGTTGGCAGATAGTTTCATTCAACGGTTTTCGCTAGATTACGCGTGGTGTGTATCTGTTCGCTTTGGATTTGGTTTCTTTGTCTGGCAGCCTCATATATGTGGGTTTTTTTATCTACTTTTTAGGATTGGTTTCAAAATGTGCAGTTTGATGCTGTTTGTAATGCCATTTAGGGTTGTTTATTACCTTTTTGTGTGGTCTCACTAGTTCATGTATATCCCCCCAACTTCTTGTAATATTATTATTATTATTTAATCTACCTTTTTTTCCGGTTAAAAAAATGTTTATCTACTAACACAAGCTATAATGGTGTTTGGCTATATAAATTAAAGGTTTAATTACATATCTGGTCTCTTATGTTTATTTTAGATTTCAGTTGGTTATTTATGTTTTAAAAGTTTTAAGTCGATTCTTTATGTTTTAAAAGTTTCAATTTGATCAAAAACATTACTCACAATTGAATAAGTTAGTTCATTCAGCCACATATATTGAGTTAAATAAATAAATAAATATTTTAAAATTGATTTTGTAAATAAGTTCAAATTCGGCACCATATTCTCAACCTATATTTGTAAATGGCCAAGTGACGAAAGGACTAACTTACTTCAATGAGTAACGTTTTGGACCAACTTGAAACTTTTAAACCATAAGACACCAACTTAAAACGTTTAAAACATAAAAGACCAACTTAAAACGTAAAATAAACATAAGAGACTAAATATGCAATTAAGTCTAAATTAAAAGAGATTATCAAACTTTCATAAGCTGTTTATATCATAATTTAATAAGGTCTCACAATTAGCTTATACATGGTCTGACAAAGAGCTTTTGAAAAATAGCACAATTTTTATGCCACTTTTTTTCCTTAACTAATCTTTCCTTTTTACGCACTTATTCTTTAATTGTTTAAATTGACCTTGTAACGAAGTCTAAAGAATGACCCCGTAAAAATAAAAAACATATTCTAACTATGTAATCTGACATTCTTAAAAATAAATTACTCTCTAATATAAGCAAAGTCCAAAATACTACCCTGGAGGTTGTAATTTTTCATATTTTTTTACATGCATGTTAATGACGTTTAAATATGGCTTCCACAAAAATATATAATTTGTTGACAAGGAAAGGATTAATTATTAATGTTCCTTTCCAAAATTATGAATTTCTTAAGTAATTAATAATTATTCCGTCCCTCGTTTAAAAACTAAAATTTCATGGTGAATGCTCTTATGATGTTCTAATCATGCCTACAAAATTAGTAAACTAAATTTGACCCGTGATTACAGTGGCGGAGCCAGGAAAAAAAGGCTTGGGTGGGCCACTAAATTATGAAGTTTTTTTTTTTTAGTACAAATGTTAATTGAAACAAGTTTTAGTTGACAAACAATATAAGAGAGGTTTGAAATCCCCACAAATTAGAAGGTTTGTAGACCTCCCCTAACCAGTCAAGCATAGACATGACAAAAATCATGTATACTTCTTATGGAACCGCTAAAATCTAAAACCGTTGAAAAATTGTTTAAAATCTCGCAAAATTGACCTATAATTTTTATTTTTTTTATTTTTCTGGGTGGGCCACTACACCACTTTACAGAGATTTGGATGTACCGAAAACAAAAAACGTCGTAAAATTATTTAAAATCTCGCAGAATAGACCTATCATTATTAATTTTTTAATTTTTTCGGCCCACCTCAGCCCATGAAGGGCTCCGCCCCTGCCCGTGAATGTATGGTTACTTCGGACTAAATTTCAATTTTGTACATTTTGATTGAAAACTCAAAAGAAATCGAGGGATCTTCAAATGCTATGAAAGTTTGTGTATCCTTTCTTTGTCTTTTTATAGATGTCTCTACAAACAATCACCTCAAAATTAAATTTCTAAGTCGAGATTTAACGGAAAATTTTTTTTGTTGAAAGCCATATTTTAACGTCTTAAACATTCCTGCAAAAAAAATCAAGAAAAAATTCAACCTCTAAGTTATTTTACTGGACTTCGTAGATATAAGAGGTTCAAAAATAAAAATAATCTCAATTAAATGGTTTTAAGTACGTGTTTTTATTTTTACATGGTCCTTTTTTAGACTTCAGGTAACTTGCATGGTCAAATTAAATAATTAACTATATTATTCTATTTACACGACACATATCTTATAGAAAGAACTTAGATGTATTTTTTCATATGCTTTTCGTATGGTTATCAACTAAGTTATTCATGATTTTTTTAAATTCTTAATTTTCTCAAAATTTGTTAGACCAAAAGATGTATTTTTATTTAAAAACCATACGTAAATCGCCTAAGAAAATACATCGAAGTTTTGTTCTATTTTTTATCCAACTTATCTTTTTTTTTTTAAAATATACTAAGCATTTTATTATTTTTTATGTAATATCACGTCCAAATAGTTCAATTTATTTGTATAAACACTTTTTTGTGCACTTATCTAAACTTAAAGAGTTTATTGACTATAAGAACTCATGATGTCAATTTTCAGGCTATAAACACTTATGATAACCACTTGTATAATTTTTTTAAGCAAACATGGCCTTAATATGTTTTTTTTTAGTTTTCTAATTATTTCTCTTTCTGCAATAAATAGGTTGTCCCCGTGAACTTAGCTCAGTTGGTAAGGACAATGCATAATATATGCAACGTCCGGGATTCGAACCTCAGAAAACAAAAAAAAAACAATAGAGGGGTGGTATAATTTTTAGGATACATATAGATTTAATCCTATATATTCACATCTATGTGATATTATTTTATCAAACCATACTTTAGGTAATATACAGCAATTAACAAATGTATATTTTGCAAAACAATATCTCAACAATTTGATTCACAAGAAAGATATAAATAACTATTAGATACAACCATTATGAGCTCTCAACATACCATCATCTCTACCCCATCATCACTCTTACAACCATCAATTTCATTACCAGTCCTTTGTACACTCTTATAAGTATACCTATTTGCCAAGAAAAGATATACACACAAATTCAAAGCATTTATAATTGCCAACATCCAATAAAACCTATCCAAACGACTTGAATTTATATCCTTCCCAATCCAACTTTGACCATTCTTTTCTGTCACATGATCCACAATAGTGATTAAAAAACTACTCAAGAAACTTCCAACTCCAATCACACTAAGATATAAAGCCATTCCTAAGCTTCTCATTGAGTCAGGAACTTGGCCATAGAAATACTCTTGTAAGCCAATAAGAGAAAATGAATCACCAAAACCAAGAATCAAATATTGAGGTACTAACCAAAACACACTCATAGTATTTTGCCCTATTTCTCCTGTTCTCATGATTTCTTGCTCATGTATTCTAAGTCTTTTAGCTTCTACTAAGGCTGCAACAATCATAACTATGACTGAAAATGTGAAGCCAATGGAAATTCTCCTAAGAATGCTGATTCCTCTTTCATTGCCAGTGATTTTTCTCAGCATTGGAACAATAATCTTGTCATATATTGGAACAGATATTAAGGTGCCAATTGCTGCTGCAGTGGAAACAGAAGCTGGTGGGATTGTGAAACTGTCACTTAGCTTCAAGTTCATTGAAGCAGCTTGTTTTACAAAGAGTGTGGAGCCTTGTGCTACACATATTCCTGTTGTTAATGAAGTGAGCCATATGGGAATTATATTGAGAATAAGCTTTGTTTCTTCTACTCTTGTCACTGTTGCTAATCTCCATGGATTGTGATTTTGATCAACATGTGTGTCTTCTATTATAGCAGCCTTATCAAGAAACCTGTTCATTTATTTAACGTAATATTAGAAATTGTTCCATTTGATTTGGTTTAATAATTGCAAAATATATGGTACATTTAGGTTCACTAAGAATAAGTCTGATTTAAAAAATTACAGTTCACTATATATCCATATCAAACACTCATGTTAGTAGAAAAACAATTTAATCAAGTGCTTAGAGTATAATTGCTTGTCATGTAAGTACTTACGTATAATCTTTTTATATCACAAAATATAAAGTAAAGTCAAACAATTTTCATATAAACTATAAGCTGCTTTCACAAGCCATCCTGAATAACTTATGGAAATAAGCTAAAAACAAAGTAAGAATATGAGATAAACTGTTTCCATAAAATCACTGAAATAGTCTTAGAAGTGGTTATATTAGTAGATAAGTTCAAGTAAATCAATCCAAACCTATGAAGCACCGACGAAAATGCAGGCACCATACAACATTGACACAACCAATGAATTTACAAAATGAAAGAATTAAATGTAACCACATATGTCGGTTTCACGTAACACTAGACATAACTTCAACCTAAAGTGTCAATGCTGCATTGGTCCAAACAAAACCTTTGTTCTTTTAATAACATATACATATTCCATTGATTTGAAATGTCAAGTTGTATATATCATACCTTAGGTTGCTAGTAGTGCATAGAAGCCTTCCTTGGGACATATCTGACTTTGGAACTTCATACAATAAAGAAGGATTTGAGGGACAAGCCAAATTCCTTTTCCTTATGGCAGCAATTAGTACCTGTAAAATTGGTTTTAAAGTATTTCCTTCTGGCCTTCTATACCTATAAAAAGGCTTCCCCACATAAAAAGCTATGATACATAAAGCCATAAGAATTGTGAGAATAAGACTAGCAGCTCCCCAGCTAACATTGTCTTGGACATAAACAATCACTGTTGCACCAAGAAGCAAAGCAAAACACAATGCAAAGTTCCACCAGTTGAAGAAAGACATTTTCTTCTTCCTTTCTTCGATGTGATCTTCATCGAATTGATCAGCTCCGAAGCTTTCCAAGCATGGTTTGTGTCCTCCGGTGCCCAAGGAGATACAGTAAAGGGCAAGGAAGAAAACAACTTCATGAATTTTCCTTGGCTGAAGGCATGTCTTTGTGTTGCATGGCTTTAAACTTGGGATGTATTGAGACATTGTCAATAGGCTTAATCCCTGGTATTGAGACAAATGTGCTTAGATTTTAATTTGATTTTCAGTTTCAAATTATTTGTTGTTTGTTTAAATGCACATTTGGTCATTCGGTTCATGAATTATTCATTAATGACATGACAACGCTTGTGTGCTACATTGAATATCCATGCCAGAAACAAAAAGGCTACATAAGTGTTGTCACATCATCTGCAAATATGAAACATCTGGAAAAATGATCCAAACATGTGACAAAAATGATAAATTCAAAAAACTGAACCAGTAAACCAATAACTCGATTTTTAAAACAAGGAGACAAAACTTCACTTTTTAAAAAATAAGGGGATTAAAAGTATATTTAAACTTGAGATTTTCAGTAAAAGTAACATGGTACCTACAACTTAAACCCTTTGAACCCGTTATGAGACTAATCAATGCAGTATCTGATTTTCATCGCAAAATTTTTATTTACCAAAGACATTATCAAGTGTAAATTTATTAAAAAAAGTATGATTAACTTTTGCTAAAAATAAAAAATATGATTAATTTTGTAAACTGGTGCTATGTCCATTAACAAATTTATTAAATTTTTTAATATTTTCATAACTTTTTTATCATATTTATATAGGAAACTTATCCAAACATTAATTTTTTTATCATGTTATATGTACCAAATGTCCACCACATTTTAACATTGACTAATTAACTAATCTCCATTGTGGATTATGTTGAACATCAAAGATGGATTTGAATTTTTTCTATATACAAGAGTCAGAGAATATCAAACTCCTATCAACTTGTTTAAAGGAGTTTGATCTCTTATCACTTGGATCAATACGTCGTTGTTAAACAAACACTAATTTGGAACTCTGGGCAGGAGTTAAGCCACAAAATTGAAAATTCTTCAGGTGGGCCATATTGACTAAAGAAAAAAATTTGGAAGGAATATTGATTAAATATATGATTATAAGAGATGTGAAGGACACGTTACTAATATATGATACAAATGAAGCCTTACTTAAATGATTAGTCCTGTTAAATATACTTTTTTTTGTTTGAATCCATATAAAAAAATCTAGCTGGTTTCAGTTTTTGAAAGTAAGGAAAAGTTGGTTTTTGTCTCATTATTTGGTTTTAATTTGTGTAAATATAGTTGGTTCATATGGAATCTTTTCTTCTGATGAGAAATGTTAGCAACATACATTCTAACACACTTTTTTTTATTGGTTAAAATTCACATGGGACCCACAAAATTTATATGAGACCCATGTGATTTGTTGAGATCCATGTAATTTTAACCAATTAAAAAAAGTTTTTTGAAAAGTATATGTTAGAATGTGCGTTGCTAGCATTCCTGATATTTTAATTCCCAAAATACACGAATTTCATATATAAATAAATAAACAAGGACTAAAATAATGAGTACCGAAAGAAATGTCTTTTATAATTTAGAAAAGAAACCCAACAGTTTTTCAAAGGGACTAAAGTGTTATTTAAGTTTGAAATAAAATATGTTGGATATTATTCGTCGGATGTTACTTCCTTGGTGACAAAATTCAAATTTCTTCCAATAAAGTAGTAAAATGAATCTTAGTCCTACTTTATCTAATACTAATTTCTCCCATTTCCAATTTTTAAGAAATAAAATGCACAATATTTTTACAAAAAAGATTTACCACGAGGTAGACCAGGGAAGAAAATAAGACCATAGGAAATCGACCAATGTAAGCATCAGCAAGAAATCCACCTATTAGAGGCATGAGGGTTGTTGTTCCTGCCCAATAATTTACATTCTTTGCTGCAGTTTTGAGATCTTGATGAATCACCTTAGTAAGGTATGATATAAGATTTGCAGCTATCCCAAAGAAGCTTATCCTTTCACTAAATTCTATTGCTGCACCACATAGAAATTAACATAATAATCAAGTAGGTTTGGAAATGAGTCGATTTGAATCGAATTCGTTAGAGCTTGACTCGACTCAATAACAATTGGTTCATTTTAAAACTCGACTCGAGTTTCAAACGAACTTTGTTTTTAACTCGAACCCGACTCGATTAAAGTTAACAAACATATCAATAGAAGCTTTAAAATGAAATATAAACCATTGTTTTATTAAAATAATATATTTTTACAATTGTTTCAAACTTCATAAGAAAAAAAATGATGAACACAAGTAGATATCTTACTAAGAACAAATAGAGAAGCCATCCATACACCAGTTTTAGCACGAAGAGGAACTTTGCCTTTACAATCCACAGAACCATCATAAACCCATTTCTCTTGTTCACTTTCTTCTCTTGCACCTTGCTTTTTTTCTTGCTCCATATTTACAAATGGAAGAGATAATTACAAGATAAAGAGTTCCTCAATAGGATGTTATGCTATATAGAGAAAGGAAAGAAGAAAGTACAAATATGTACTCTCTATGGTTGGTTGACACATTTAGTGACATCTTTTCAAATGCATTTAATATGCAGATTTGTTACCTCATCGCATCTGCATTTCTGCATAATTAACTAACTAGACGTTTGCGTGGGGCTATTTTATAAATTTAGCTCATAATAATCAAATTATACATGTAAATCGTTTTTTATTTAAGTATTTTGATATCAATCATACTATATACAATATATTATGAATCTTCCCTCCTCACACAACACAAAAAAAAATAAAAAATAATCAATCTCCTCTATTTTTTGTTGTACAGTACTAAACTAATATTTTTCTCTTAAAAAAAAATATCAAACTAATATTTTTTTGTATAAATTAAAGTTCAGACTAGTTGTGTTCCAATCTAGAATTACTATAACAGTCTTTTATTTTTTCTTTCTTTGGGTATCATCTTCACGTAATTGTAAAGATTAATTCCTCGAGTAAGGTAAAATTATCATGGATGACAAGACCTTAAAGAAATTTAATATTATTATATTCTTAAGGTTTGACTAAATATTAAAGTATTTCTCATCTTCCACTCTTAATAATCCATCAGCTCATGTAAAATAATGATAAAAAAAGTTTTTCTAAAAATAATAATAATGATAAATTTAAATATGAGGACTAATCAATTAATTCAAACGACAATTCCATGTTTTTTTTCTCTTTTGGTAAAGTACTGTATCTTTTTCTCTATGTTGATGGATGTCAATTGCGATTTAAGAGTATGTTTATCTTTAGGTGTCAATTAAGATTTAGGAGTGTGTTCATCTCATCTTTAAGTATCAGGTTCAAACTTTTCAAGTGTCAACAATTTTTATGTTGGATCAGTCTATACATAGTATTACGTTAGTTTCAATCCGATTCCACTGTATTAGTCTGTCATTATACTAAATATCGAATATTTCATACAAGTCGTCTTTCGTGGGTTAAATATAATTTTGTTCAGTATGTTATAGAAATAATTGTTTTCTCGTTTTTAAAAATGAAAGAAAAAATCATTATCTCCTCAAATTAATCTTTAAATTATCATAAATTAATCTTTAAATTAAATGTCACTTGCTTGAAATTGGTTGCAACAATATAATTTTCTTTTAAAAGATTTACAGTCAAATATGAGGCTTGATTTGCTAATTTTTGAGTCTGTAATCATTAAATCACGTGAAAACTGCTTTGTCAAAAGAATCTGATGTGTTCTTTAAAATGAATCTGATGTGTCTGTATCTCTGTCTCTCATAGTAAATGAAATTCACTGTTCTTTCTTCGTCCAAATTGAATCAGATTCTTTTCATAAATTTATAAAGCACATCTACTCTTGTACCATCCGGGGTCATAAATAATTTACAACACATATGCTTCGGTCAGAATCAGATTCCTCGTGTAAAAGGAGCAAAGCAAATGCCACAATCAATCATCTACTACATCAAAGGAGAAAAATGTAACACTCTTAAAGATTGTTATTAGGAATTTAGGATATTTGTTAACAAGACTTTAATAAAAAAAAATTACAAATAATTTTTATTTTTTAAAATTCGATATCTAATTTATGGACCGATTAATTTAAGGAGATCAATCCAACCGCCTTCTTGTGGAGTTTCATTTAAAGTCGAAACAAAGCTTTGTATGAACTTATTCGCTGAAAATTGAATCAGAGGAAACGAACTTGAAAGCTTGAGAGAAACAAACTCTAAAATCCCAAGTCAACGACTAAATCAACCCCAAATGAGTTGACTTTAATAATTTTTTGTTTCGAAACAAGACTAATTTGAACTCAAATTTCCCCTTTCATTCAAGCAACAGAAATAGATTATTGATGTAATTATAACATATAGAAAATAATGAAGTTGTATCAAATTTTTAATGACTTTAATACATTCTTATATCCTAGAAACAGAAATAGTAATATATTCCCATATCCTTTAACAAAATCCAGTAGATTATTGATGTAATTATAACATATAGAAAACATTGAAGTTGTATCACTATATTGTCAAATTTCTTGAACGGTTGGGTGTATATGTGTTTATACAATCTCATTTTTCGAACTAGTAACTTCTAAAAGTGAGTTTCAAACTCATTTAACAATGTATAAATGTAATTTGTGCACTCTCATCATTTATACTAACTCTTAATAAGTGAGATTCAAACTCATTTAATATAAAAGACATTTGATTCGAATTTTTAGCATTTAAAATATTAGTAATAGACCTGCACAATGCACCAGGCGACCCATAGTGTCTAATTAGTTCTCATATTTCTTGTTGGGTCATGTTAACTTGTGCCCTTATGGCACATGTTAAGTATTAATTTTATTCCATTAATGGTAAAAATTTAATGGAAAAAATTAACATTAAACATTTTAAGCAATAAATTAACACAACTTCTAATAAATAATTTCTATTATTTTAACATATGCCCTAAATGCACAAATTAACATTTCTTTTTCTTTTTGTTTTCACTTCACCGTAGGTCTTTCATCTCTTTGTTAATGAGTTAAAAAGAAAATAACTTTTAAAATGATGAAAATTGAAAACATTTTTATAAAGGTAACAAGCTTCATTTTTAGAAAATAACTTTTAACGAGTAAAATATGTCACCTAAGTGGAACCCATATCTTTACTAACAAAGCAGTTGGAAAGGACGGGCAGGGAGAGAAGAATGTAAAAAAATTGATTATACCTGAAAACTATACAAAATCATTATTTTTTTGCATGACCTTGCATATTTGCTATATACTTATTTATCATTACAAAATCTAGTGCTTTATCTAAACTAAAACATGAATATTTGGATTAAGAAATCTTCAAGATATCAAATGAAAGCTTTTTGCTATTGTGCATAGTGGGAATTAATTAAAAGAAGTACTAAATAATAAGAGAGGTGTAGAACATAAATAGAGGTTTGCCAACTAATCTTTACATTTCTCAAGAACCCTATTCTGCATTAAAATACTCCTAAACTCCAATGTAAGCATTTCAGAATCAGTATGCCAAACCAACCAATATGGTGTTAATTAACATTTAACACTGCTAGTATCATATTCATTTTCTATTGTGCTTTTCAAAAGATAACTTCCTATTGAAGGTAGCCAACTATATTTTCTCATGTGTTCAAATTACATAAAAAAGAAAGGATTCCCCGAAAATATCGTCAATTTTTTTACAAATTACACCCTGTTAATTGGAGCAACAAGATTTCTTTTCAACAGTACCAGACATATTAGACACATTTATGGTAGTGCCATGAGGAACACTAGTAGTAGAAGCTGATTCTTGTGCTGCAAGTGCTTTTTTACTCAAAATTTGATAAATATCAAACAAAATGGTTTGAAATGCTTTCTCAACATTCAAGGCTTCCAATGCTGAAGTCTCTAGAAATGAAAGAGTTTCTTTCTCAGCCAAATTTTGAGCATCGTCAGAAGAAACTGCTCTTAGATGATTCAAGTCAGATTTATTTCCTGCTAACATAATAACAATGTTAGAATCAGCGTGGTCTCTTAGTTCGCGAAGCCACCTTTGCACATTCTCAAATGTTTGTCTCTTGGTAATGTCATACACCAATAATGCACCAACAGCTCCTCTATAATATGCACTTGTGATTGCTCTGTACCTTTCTTGACCTGCAGTGTCCCATATTTGTGCCTTCACTGTCCTCCCTTCCACCTGTTTCAAACATAGCGCGTATATATGGGAGATGGAAATTAGTTCCTTCTCTTTTAAAAGTGCAAATCACTAAACTTGTAAGAGAAGTTCATTAGGAAGGTATTTGGATTTTAACAGTTTCAATAAGTGTTTATGCAGGATAAATGTTTATAACATGTTTCTCTAATCGAGGAAAGAACGAGGGGTAACTCCTTATCATAAACTCTATCAGTTGCTTCTATTGGGGAGTTTACGGAAGATATGTTCAAGGTTTTAAATAAAAGTCAGCCACTGCAACATAACGGTTTTTATGTTGCCAAAACCACAACGCAGTCACGATTGACCACACATTTAACCGCAATTCTCCGCAGTATCAAAGACTAAAACATGACCATAGGCGACTTGTTTTGCTTGCGCACGGTAGCATGCGCCTTATGTTATATTAAATTATGTCTGAGATCCTTTAAGTTTGGCAATTTCACAAATTATTGCCGTGAACTATTAGGATCTAATATGAACAACAAGATCAAGTTGATTGCCCTAGCTACTTTGCAAGTGGATTAGATTATTAACATTTGTTATGTGAATATGCCTTTTATCACCAAGTTTTCAATGGTTGTACATGTGCTTTAATGGAAGGAAGAAAGCCTTACAAAATGTAAACCATTTATAAGGCTTCAAAAATGCTTTCTTGAGAATTATTATGGGGACAAATTGTTGCAGCACATGTCTAGGTGTTTCTAATTACATTGATCGTTGTTGAAAGTGAGACAGAGGACTAACTATCCAAAGTCCAAACAAAATGCAATATAAAGGACCAATATGACAAGAAGAAAGAAAAACTTTAAAAGTCAATTGCGAAAAAGGGTCAAACATAAAGGATATCAGGCGTAATTTTGCCTTTTTTTTTTAAATAATTGTATCATATCTACCTCTATGTCTGCAAAGTTCTAACAAGTTATTTTAGGATATTAATAAAACTATAAATCATAACATGAACAATTTTCTCTAATAAACATGGTTTTAAATTGCAATCTGCAACCGCAATTGTGGATGCAATATTATGGATTTTGAAGTCTACAACGGCATCACAATTGCAATTCCAACTGCATCGGCCACATTTTCCCACATTTCACCGCAATATAAAGGTTTATAATATATACCGCAATCGTAACCACAATTTAAAGCCATACTAATAAACTTAACTCTTGTAATCCCATCCATTTATTTTTTCTCTATCTTATACATTTTTATTCATCAATTTCAACAGGGAAATATACAAAAATGTTGCAGAAATCTTAAAATTTGATCAGAAATTAACAAAAAAAAAATGTATTTCAGAAAATCTTACAAGAGAAAAGATAGAAAGAAATGAACCTGTATAGTTCTGGTAGCGAATTCAACACCAATGGTAGATTTAGATTCAAGGCAAAACTCATTTCGGGTAAACCTAGAGAGGATATTAGATTTTCCAACACCAGAATCTCCAATGAGTACGATCTTGAACAGATAATCGTATTCATTATCAACTTTGTATGCTGCCATCTTATGTTATTTTATTTATTTCCAATACCAGATTGACACCACCAATACCTATTCCATATCAAATTGTATATTCCCAAAAATGTCAAATACTATGATGATAATAATGTAAAGGAGAAAAAAACCTAGCAAAGTAAAATATGAGAGATGAATTATGAAACTAACCGTGGAAAGATGGTGAAAGAAAAATGGGGTGATGATGAAGGAAACGTGCATGGATGAAAATTGAAAAGTTGGGAGAGGGAGAGGGAGAGGGAGAGAGGAGAATAGGAAGTTTGAAAGGCCCACAATGAGTAACACAAACTGAATAAACGGACAACAAGCCACTTTCAACGCCCGTTCATCAACCTATCTATTTCCAAATTTGTTTTTGGCTTAATTGCACTTTGATCCTCTATTTTTTCAAACTAAAGAAAATAATCTAATTTTTTAAAAATTGTACTTTTTTCTCTATCTATTTTCACATTTGTTTTATTTTTGGTCCCAAGAGCCAAGACATACTTTTTGGTGCAAAAAATATTATTTATTAGCCCAACGATGAATATAAAGTCATACTCCATCCGTTTTTATTTACCTATCGTTTGATGTTTGATTTTATGTTTTTGTTTAACTATCGTTTTGATTTTTTAAGATAATTTATCAATTATATTATTTCTCAACTACTCATACTCCGTTTCAATGATTCAAGTTTTTTTTTAAAAAAAAATAAATAGTTTGTTTTTTAGAAACAAACTTTTATTACCTATAATGGGGGTTTGGGGTTAGGAGGACATGGGAGTTCAATTTGGTGTTACTTGGTAAGAGTTATTAATTGAAAAGTGTTGGAGGAGAGGGAGAGTTTATGGGATAATAAAGTGTTAGTAACCTAATATGGAGAGGAGGGAGGGTTTGGGGGTTAGGAGGACAAATTATTGCAATGCTTAATAATTGGTGGCATTTAGATAATGTAATTAAGTTGGTTGTCATAACATATGGATTATTTTTCTTAGGTAAAAATGGAGAAAGAAATGAGAGAGCTGAGGTTAACTCATTCATCAGTGTGGAATTCACTCTAATAATGTGATGGTTACTGATTTTGTCTGCTATAATGTGTAATACTGATGCATTATGGATCTTAGCTAGCATGGAACTCAATTAGCCTTCTATCAAATTGCAAATGTTTTGGTGGAACAATAAAGGTGTATGATTTTGATACACCTCGTGCTTATTCATCAATAAAATTATTTTTGCAGTTAAAAAAAAATCTTAATTTAAATAGAATGGCAATTACCTACACGTGTTTGATTAAAAGAACAACAATAATATTTGAACACCCTTAAATTTTTTTATCTCTTTTTTCCTTTTACATTTATCACATTACTGTTGATAAATATTTTCCTTCAAAAATAGAACAATGGGTCGTGAGGTGATAAGCTTCAAAGTAGTTTTTCCTTCTATGATGCGGTGGTGAATTTTTTTGATTTGGCATGAGTTTGTTTCCGCTATTAAATTAATAAATCTCATAATTTATATCAAATGATTTATGACGAGGCTTATTGATTTAATAGTAGAAAATAAATTTATGCAATGTTTAAGGGATTTTGCTCTTCTAACTTCAAGAATTGCTCTTTAACACCCAAAAAATATCAAAATAAAACTGACGGTAGTTAACTGTTGTTCGCCTCCAATGATAGTTAATTGTCGCTGGCTAAATGAATCAATGACAGTTACCTGTTGTTGCGTTCTAGTTTTATAGAAACAACTTCAATTACTCCCATTACTTTCAAAACACAAAAAATAAAGTCCAAACTCCCTCAAAGCAACAAGCATCCAATATCGTCAAATTCAAGTTACTCATCACTTTAATAACAAGTATTCATAATCCCTTAGCATTGATATTTTATGTTTTATATGTTACATTTTTTTTTCTTTAATTGGTGATATTTTAGTGTCGAGTGTTTATGTATATTTTGATTTTTTTTTTTTTTGTAGTGAATGATCAAATGTTTGGATTATGAATGTTGTTTAGACTGGGTTTAAGTTCAATATGGTGGTTTAAAACTTGAAATAACTCAACGACCCAATAATGTATATTTTACACTCCATGTGTTTGATGAAATGTTTAAATGTACTTTTCATTGATTTTTTTTCATTTCTTATGTTGTGTAGATTTGGCCAATAAGAAGATGCTCATTAGGTGGATTTGAACTACCTCTATCCAGTAGATTTGGACAAACTTCAAAGAACCATAAAAACTTATCCAATAGATTTGAACACCAAGTTAGTCTCATTTTACTACAACATTGAAAAACCCATCAACGCAGAGTCGGGTCGATGTTACTCCATTAAATCTGAAGGATCAATGGGGACAAATCAACCATCAACTCAATCACAGAGACACAAGGAGGGTGAACAGTGTTAAACATCATCATCCATCGACGGTACTGAATGACTGATCGAGTTGGATGCTTCCTTAGTTAGATTTTCTGAAGATATTTGGAAAGTTTGATTCGGTCCAGAACCTATGAAGAAATCAGGGCTTACATGGAGGAACCAAATGAAGATGTTAGGTTTTCTGATTCATGATATATTATGTTGTGTTTTATTATGTTGTATTATTATGTTTTTTTAAAGGATGTTGAATTATTATGTTGTATCATTATGTTGTTGGATTTAAGTTTAATTCATTACTTAGTGTAAGGACTTACTAGTCTCTTTGAAAAAACTCAAAAGAATGAGGAGAACAATTATGTGTATGCTACCTAATGAGTTGTGCAAAATCTCACATTGAATTCATTCATATAAGGAAAGCGGTGACGAAAGCCAATGTTTTACGAAATATTGTTTTGAATTTAATCATGTTTCTCTGTCAATTAAAACATACCAGTTGACATGGTAGTAAGATGAAATTAAAGATGAAATTAAATATTAGAACATACTCCCTTTCATCATTAATCCTTTGGCAAAGAAATTCGATGTGAAAAATCTATATAACCATAATATTATTAAGCACATTGAAATTTATAAACTGGTACTATGTAGTTGCACATTAGACCCAAATTCAGTAAATCTCTAAGTTCCTACACCAAGGTTTTATTGTCTCTATTACAAGTTAGACTTGATTTCAATTCTCTTTTACTTTTTTATCAATATATATGTATGAAAGGGATACACGATTTTCGGATGGCTTTTCACTTTTAATTATAACCTTAAACAAATTTTCCTATAATCATATAATATTGTTTGTGTCATTAAAAAAGATAGTAGTTTATATTATATTAGCTATATTATTGATTTCATTAAAAAATAATTTTAATCAAAATTTAATAAAATATATTATTCACAATTTACATGCTTTAACGCAATAAAAAATATACATTTGTATTATGTGATTATTCACAATTTACATGCTTTAACACAATAAAAAAATATACATTTATATTACGCGATAAATTCATAAATTTAATATAGCAAACGAGTCTTTGACACAAAAGTTTAGTTTATTTTGTAAATGGTTCTTTAGCTCGTATATATATCCTATCTATTTAATTTTGTTTTGGAACCTTGAAGTGTGCTCCTCCTCAAGGTTCCAGGTTTTATTATCTCCGGTGCCAATTTGGATGAACTAGTTTAACTTTTAAAAAAATTACCGTAAAAAATGTTGGTCATATGTTATTTAACTTTTTATAAATGATATTATTGTTCAATTTGATAAAATACTTTATTATCTAAGCGATAATATCTTTAAAAAAAATCAGCTGAATAATAATTAAATCACAACGAGTTTAATTTTTCATTACAAAACAATGAGAATATTCATTATGTGAAGGTAGAATAATAATTTATAGATAGTAATTCACCTTAAAATGAAATACATTTAAACTTTTCTATCAGAGATATAAAGTGTAATCATGTTTGAAATTCATCAAAGAAAGTCGTTCTTAATGTTTACATCATCGATTCTAAGCTATCTTGAAAGGAGCGGGTTTTAGAGAAGGATATGCAAAAGGGCCTTCGATTAAACCTTTAGCTATTTGCTTATAAGCGGCTTCCGTAAAGTGTTGACCATCCCAATTTATTAGTTTTGAAGGATCAGAGCAAATTGTTGTATTTGGCGTTCCACAAAAACACTGATCATGATGATATGGTCCACTTCCTCCACAACATGATTTCAAAATCTCGACTTTATCAGAAATAAAACATGCATCATTAATGAACATAAATTAGTGCATGGGATCAAATAAATTTGAAAAGTATAAATCAATGAAAACTTAACATGGAAAGAAAATAATTGCTCCACCCACCATATTGTTGTGGTGCTTGATATAAATGTTTGGCATCGTTGTAATAGTCAAAATATACTATATTTGCTTATGGGTGTTTCTGTTTTATTGTCTCTATGGATTTTTTTAGCTGCTCATTAAAGTATTCGATGAAAGTGTTGTAAGCTATCAAACATCCAAATTCATCATAGTCTTCTTTCTTCTGACTAATCTTGTTTGACAATATGTCAGTATTACACCACATTGGAAAGTTCCCTGGAACCACTAGCTCTACCGCTCCTTCTTCAATTAAAGCCTGATAAACATCATTAAATAAATATCTATTACTTTTTTCCAAGATTGTTATTTATTTAATAATACCTATAACTCAAACACAATAATTCTACAATTGAAGTAAAAAAAATAAAAATTTCAATACTCAAACATTTAATTACTTAAGTTTTGTATAACATACAATTGTGGTATTTTTGATTGAATCAACCATCAAGGGAACTATCTCTCGCAATTCTGAAATAGTTTTGGAAAGATGATAAATATTATCATTTCCACCACCCACTATAAACAACGATTTTTTGAGGAAGCTTTCAAATTCTATGAACTCACAACAAAAAAAATGTTTCGTTGGTCATATAGATGATAAATCATTTATATCACACAAAAGTAGCAAGCAAGGAGTTAGGACAAAACCTTCTTTCGTTTTACACAATAAGGGTTTTAGCTTCTTAAACCAATCAAATTGCACATTTAATGAGTTATCTTTCTCTGGTGTAAGGACCCCACTACCACTAAAATATTTGATAGCAAGTGCAGTTGAACCAGCATAAGCAAAATTAACTCCCTTTTTTACATCACCATGGATTTTGGTGATATTCTTATAGGCCGGTAAAAGTGGCAAGCCATATGCCTCAGCTACAGTTAATATGAGAATGGGCTAGTGAATTTGTCAATCAGAAATGTATCAACATTAAAAATTACTAATTTTAATTATAACAACTATATAGAATAGAATATTTTAGAGTTCTTGGTAGTAATTTTTTTTTGTTATTTACCATTTCATGAATACAAAAATAATTTATTTAAGAAACAAAAGAATGTGTAAAGGTACCTATGAAATCTATGATTAGGCGTCCATTTGACATGCGTCCCGATGCATGTTTAAAGTACGTTGAACCATAAGAACCCATATCTCTGGGTAATCAAATGCAGCATTTCCAGTATCACTTACAGAATCACCAAAGTTGAAGATGGCTTCATACGGTAGAGGATTAGCATTTGAAATGAAATTTTCAAAAAATCCACATGCAAAGGTGATACCGAAGAAAATGAAGATATTCATGGTGTTAATAGAAAGATAGCAAAGAACTGATATTGATGTTTGCTAGAAAATGAGATTGATAATTTTTATATATTGTCACGCTTACTCCTTTGTCCTATTTTGAAACGATTTCTCTAACTGTACTTGAAACTTATTTATCTATTTTTATTTTTGTAAAGTTGTAAACTTAAAATATCCAACACATAATCATTAATGAATGTATTGATTATGCTTGTTTGTTGTCACTATACTTTCTATTGTTTCTGCTTCCACTTTTTTCCAACTAAATTCTCTAAAACAATATATAATATACTAAAATTAGATTATAACAAAATTAGATATCTTCTCCTCTCAAACAAATAGATATCTTCTACACACAAAAGAAATTAAAATAGTAATCATAACAATATTCATATACAAAAACTAGAGATCATAACAAAATTTATAGTTTTAGTTATTCAAATAAACTCACTCAAAAGGGTTTTCATATCTCCATAAATTTCCACATATTTGCACTCATATTCCACTTATTATTATTTTTTAGTTTTAATTTGTTGTCAGTTCAAAGCATAATACTTTAGTTTTAATTATTGTTTTATTAAAAAAAACAATAATTAAAATTAACATATAAATATTTTAAGATAACAGTTGAATCATAAAAAAAATATTATTTAAATAAAATTTAAAATAATACTTACTACGACGTCAGTTCAAAGCAAGCAGTCTTTGTGTCTACAAAATTTTGGTAGAAGCGAGAAATTAGCAGGGGGCCCCGAAAAACTAACTGGTTCGGGTGCAAACTCCGGTACTGCCTGTTGCTCAGCCTCACCCTTCTGATGTTGTGGCTGCTCATGCTGAGGATCCTCATGATGATGTGAAGGGTATGCGACGAC
>Ga0228711_1003005_pt1 | contig 26173 bp, 13 predicted proteins | sample MedpolnodulmetaG_2_FD_177996 | JGI IMG/M metagenome (GOLD analysis project Ga0228711, IMG submission 177996) | Root nodule microbial communities from Medicago polymorpha collected in Santa Monica, California, United States - brown nodules | ecosystem: Host-associated > Plants > Roots > Nodule... | reverse complement strand
TCAAATTAAAAATTTTTTAAAAAAAAAAAAAAAAACTTAAAAAGTATTCAAGTTGTTTAAATTTGCAAGTTTGAAATCTGATATAAAAATTAGGGAAAATTATGTTTGAGGTTCTTCTACTATTCTCTTGAATAAGTCTTTTAGGTTATCTTTTTCCATAATAGGTCATTTTTGTTACATTTTATTTGCATTATAAACCTTTATTAGAGATATAGTTTAGCTTCAAGTAGTACTAGTCTTAGACTAGTATATATAGTTGTAACCACCAATTAGTGGGTTAACTTCGTCATTTGAAATATCACATTTTACCATCAATAGAACAATTCCATAAATTTTTCTCTCCTTCATCCATGGATGCCATGTTTCCTAACAAGAGAAACATGAAATTATATTAAATTATGTGTACATTTCTTTAAGTTTGACATTTTTTTTTCAATCATAAAATGCTAAGATTACATTTTTTTTTTATTGCTCAGGCTACTTTTCATGCGGATGAAGTTAGTACAATTGATAGATAGACATTTACTATCAATTAAGTTTTGAGAAATACTAATAAATGTTTTTAGGCATAAGAAATCCAAAAAACAAATTTTGTCTTAAAAATAATGCATCCAACACCTCTAAATTTAAAAAATTGACTTTTTTTACCTTGAATTTATCACTATTTCTATTTTTATGTCTAACACTTGTTAGCATGAGTTTTTACTTTTAGCTCTTATGCATTTATGGTTGTAAAGAACTTCAAGAAATGTAAACCGTTTATATGGTTTTATTGACTCTTTTTAAATGATTATTATCGAGGACAAATTCTTGCAGCACCAAACAAAGACCTTAATTGCCAGATGATATTAGTGTCAACAATAGTATTTGAAAGTGGGACAAAGGACCGACAACACAAACAAAATGAAAGATAAAAGACTAGATTGCACACGTGATTTTACCAAAATAATTTGGTGTACGTATACAAACACCATTTTTAAAAATTTCATGGTAGTATAAAGTTTGACTAGAGTCTAGAACCCCAGAAAAAATATAATTTTTGTTTTAGGAGGGAAATTGCAGGGGGAAATATCCCAAAATAGTGGCGGGATTTACTCCGATTGCATACGTGAGTGCTTTTGATAAAGTTTTTTGTATAAGGAAGAGATAGTATAAAAGATAAAGAGTGATGTGTTTTTTTTTTTTGACAAATGATAAAGAGTGAAGATATAAGCCGGTCACTCACAATTTTTTACAACTCATATCTTTTTTTTTTTTCTTTCTAGTTTTTACAACTCATTTTAATACCCGACAAAATATAATATCAAACTAGTTTTTAACATTTTTAAATTTGGAACACAAGTCCTCGACTCATTATATAGGGATTAGTTTGTCCCCAATTTAAAAATGCCAACGATTAATTTGATATAATTTTTTTGTTGGGGACTAAATTGGGTCGAAATCAAATTGAATCTTACTCAAAGATAAAAGAATATGATTTATTAAAGAAAAAAAAGGATAAAGGGACAAGAGAATAAAAAGTGAAAGAAAAAAGTAATAAGCAGAAGCCAGTTTTTATGAATACGTTTGGATTTGACTTATTTTGAGCTTATGCAAATAAATAAGCTTTTATCTATTATTCATAAGCTTGTCAATGTAGTTTTTGATAAAACAGTTTATGAAGATTTAATTTTTGTCAGTGAAAACTTATAAATTAACATAAAAGTTTGTTTGTTTACATAAGCTATTTTCTAAGAGTTCAAAAATAAGTCAATACAAACGGGAAAAAACACACACTTCAATCGGTTCGGTGGGTGATTTTAAGGCTGGTTTTATTTTTGAAAATCCAAATAATATATCTATATATTCAAAGCAGTTTATATGATCTTGTCCATTTGGTTCACACTTCTCCTCTGCAAGTGCTTAGAGACATGTGACAGTTGATGCAGCGGGAACTTTCATTGTTTCAGATACGAAAGAATACATCAAATTAAGATAAAACTCTTCGAACAATTTTGGAGTCAGAATGATGAATGCTACAACATTGTCAAAGAAACTTGGATGAATAATATAGGTGACAGCAGTAACAGACTTAAGAGAGTGCTTAAAAATCTCAATTAATGGGGACTTAAAAGGTTTGGAGCTGTAACTAGGAAGATTAAATTTCCCTAAATAAAAAAGGAAGATTAAAATGTTTAGAGCTATTCCACAATGAAACTATTTCTAAAATGTCTTTTTTAACAAGCTACTTCACCTCAACACGGAAAGTGTAGGAGAAGAATACAATGTACAAACGGATACTTACGATAACAAGAGACAACAGAAATATAAGAAAGTGACTCTCTTAAGTGATTAACATATAATAAAAGATTAATCCACCGAAGATTAAGATCAAAGACTAAACACAATAAAGATAATAACTTAACTTTATCGAACAATTGATCAATCGTCTCCTCTTTTAACGGAAACAATTGTAATTTCTTTCCTTTCAGATTACTTGGTCACAAGCAAGCCAAACAATATACATATAATACCTTAATTCTTAACATTTTTAATACAAACTAGTGTGTATACCCGTGTACAACACGGGAAAAATATTTTAAAATAAATTTCAATAATAATCGCACAAGATGTGCTAATAATTAGAACTTAGAACAATTAAAAATGAAAGAAAAGGTAAAATTTAGAAGACAATTTATAGATTTGATGACTAAAAATAAAACATGTTGGATTTGAAGAATAAAATGAAAAGGCAAAAGCAAAATTTTATGGTAAGGGAAGGATACCACCATCAACTGAATATGATTTTCTTTTACAACAAAAATACCGATTGAGATTCAAGGATATACATTCCAAGAATAAAATTTCCTTACACGGATAACCAACCACAACTCAACAACACAACAATGAATATGCTAGAGAAATTTTTCATAGAAATGAACAGAATTTTGACTTTTAAAAGTTGAATTAAGTTGAATGCATGTCTTTTAAGATATTTATTTAAATTCTTTAGCATGTGCCCTAAGGACACATGTTAGCATTTGCCTTATTTAATTACGTCAAAACATGAAGTAGCAACTCTAAAATAACTTTACACTAACTATGCATATTCCTTCCCTTAAAAAAATGCATATCCCTTATCTCATATACTATGTAATTGTAAAAACACATTCAACTTAACATTGAAATATGTGTTAAAATTGTTTATCGAGTTTCTTCCTTATTTTGCCTTGTAAGTTACTGTAATAAGAAAGTAAAACATTAAAAAGGAATAGGTCAAGAACCAAAAATAAATACATTTTAACTCTTTGCGTATAAAATGTAATTCTACACTCCATAATGATCCAACATTAAGCACTAAATTCTCCTGGATTGCAAAACAATGTCTAAACTTGTATATAAATTCCACTAACACTCAAGTTTAACAAAACTACTTTCAATTTGGAAGCTTTCAATGTCCAAATTAAAACACAACGCACAATAAAAAATGTTACATAAACTACACTGTATAACTTCAAAACATCGAGTAAAAAGGGTTCTCTTGTAACATCTATGCACAAACACCAGGTCTTTGATGTCCAATATAAAGTTAAACCTTAAATATTTCCCTAGTCATGGATGTTATGCAATAGAATAGAAAATTATAAAAGAAGAATTGACATAAATTGTTGCTTCATTGATCTTATTGTTTCTTGTTCCAGTTCATACTTTCTCCTTCAAGAATTGGCATTTAAAGGGATTAATTTATTTGCTCATGAAGTATGCATAATATAGAATCCAATGACTACCTTAATTCCAATTTTGGTGGGTTGAGTCTCTTGAATAATAGACATTACTTTGCTGTAAAAAAAGCACGGGCAATAATGAGTCGTGAGCAGCAAATTTGTAGAAAGAAAAATTAACAAATGAATAAAAAATCAAGTTGACAAATATTGTTCTGTCTGACACAGCATTGTATTTGCACATCACAGTAAGCTGATGATAATTAAAAGAAATCCAGCATTATAAATGTCTCACCAAAAAATCAAAAAATGATGCAGAGAAAAATCAGTGGGAAAGTGGCATCAACGATGATATGAGAGAACACCATAAGGAAAGTGGCGTCAACATACAACCATAGGAAACATCATTTTAAAAAAAAGATAAAAATGAGAATGAGAAGTAGAAAGTCTAGAAGTGAAGAACCTTGAAATTGCAAAAGAAAAAATTAAGACCTTGAATTTCAAAGAACATAAGAAGATAAAATGAGCATTACAAAAACTTGAAGAAACTCAACTTTAAATATACTACTCCACATTAAGAAAATCATGATTGGGTGTATGAAACATTAATTTTCGGTAAAATAAAAAAAAATTGAAGAGATATGAGCTCCTTGGAAAGGTGAGCAGTGCCTAGAGTAGTCATTCCAAAGAGCTTAAAAAAAAAAAATGTTTTTAGTCTTTCGGTGGAGTAACCTTGAAAACCAGTATGTTGAATATTTGCAAAACTCATAAAACACCTTTCAAACTATTTAACTGAAATTTAAGGTTAAAATTACAAATAAAGTAAATAAAAAATAATTAAAAGACAATTAGAGAAACATTACTAATAATAGCTAATTTAAGTCTTGTGAGCATAGCTCAGTTGGTAGGACAATGCATTATTATATGCAGGGGTCGGGGTTCGAACCCCGGACACCTCACTTGTTCACCTTATAAGGTGAATTCTAGCCACTAGGCTACCTGACCCAAAAAAAAATAAAAATAGCTAATTTAAAAGAGGTAAGCATTCTTAGAAGATGACAAATGACAAACTTGCCAAAATACTAAGCTTGCTTTATTATTATTAATAGATAGTTGTTAAATTGTTTTAAAATATAATATTACAATATGGTGTTGTGGTCGAATATGATTAAATGTTTTGTAAAAGAAAAATTACATGGTTTAAAAACAAAAAACTTTTCAAAAAAACCAAAAAAAAATTGCATCCTAATGCGCAAAGTTTTTACATGGTGTATAATTGTTAAAAGTTTTTAGAATATGCATTTAAACCAATTTAAGTGTATGCTTCGTTTCACATTTAAACACGGTTAATTTAATCTCTAGATTTTTTTTTGAAGAAGTTTAATCTCTAGATATGTATAATTGATTTTAATACATTTTTATATGTTTTGAATATGATTGACTTTACATCTATAAGACTATAACTAACTTGAAGTTATATGCTCACTCTATTTGGCAAGACCACGTTTCGAGCTTACGGTGGATGCGGGATAACATGTAGTTTATTAACTATTTGGCAAGATCACCGGTTAGCATTCCCCATAAAATAAATTTGTTTGATAACTATTTTTTCTCACGAAGTTTAGAGTTTATAGATTTTTTTTTACTAACTTATAATGTTTTTGAATAAACTATTTCAAGTAATGTTTAAACTTTTTTGAACAAACTAAAATGATATATTATAAACAACAATGAATCACCCCGCACAAGATGTGCAAAGGGAGAATCACCCCAGAGTATTTACACGGCAGAGGTGCTAACAAAAAAAGGCACCATCCAAAACCGACAAGAGAAAATTACAAAAGAGCACCCATACAAGGGATTGAGTGTTTCCACCAGTCGTGATAACTGTAGTTAAAATTCGTCCGTCCTGCTTTCAGCCATAAAAAAGAATAAAGCTTCACCTTATCGAGCATACCAGCAGGAGAAAAAACCGCATTTTGAAAGATACAAATATTTCTCTCCTTCCATAACACCCAAGCAGAAGCAAACCAGATAATTCTAAGAAATGAATGAGTTACTTTAGGCAGCCCTGCCATGTTTGTAAACTGTAAATAATGATGATTAATGTCACTAGGCATCATCGAAGATATGCCCAACCAATGCCACACGTAATACCAAAGAGAACTGAAAATATTGCAATCCAAAAACAAATGATTTGTCGTTTCCTGTTGACCACAACCTGAGGCACAAACCACATTTTCTAGTTGAATCACATGCATGTGTATCAAGTTGTCTTTAGTAGGCAAGCGTTTCTGAAAGAGTCGCCATGCAAACAAGGACACTTTGGAGGGAATCAACTTATGCCACACGTCTATAACAGGGCTTCTGTTTAACGGCTCGCCTGTGGTAGTGATAAATGTGTAAGCACCCTTAACCGTATATCTGTCAGAGTTGTCCAGAAGCCATCGCCAAGTATCATTAACTTCGTCCTGCAAAACAATGTTATGAAGTAAAACAGAGCACTCCCTCACACTCTCCTCCTCCCATGCCAACAAACGACGACGCCACACCCGCGCCTCTCCCCCTTCCCCCCACCCTAACCTCGACATCTCTTCCACCGTACACTCCTTGAGGACCGCCAAATCGAAAAGGCGGGGGTACCTGACTCTCAGAGGCATTTCCCCCACCCACGTATCATACCAGAACAAAGTATCTCTACCATCTACAATAACCCTCTGAGTGTTATCATCGAACCACCTCCCGACACCTTCTCTAACACCCTCCCGCACCCTAGCCAACATCCGCCACCAAGACGAGGTATTCCTCCCACCCTCTTGCAATCGCCCCCCCACCTCACCGTACCGAGCTTTGAGAACTTGATGCCATAAGCCCTTCTTATTAGTCAACATCCTCCAACACCACTTTCCTAGCAATGCTAAATTAAAAGCCCCTATCCGCCTAACCCCCAAACCTCCGACATACTTTGGAGTACAAATAGCCTCTCAGTTTATCCAAGCAATTTTCCTATTATCCTCACAGCCCCCTCAATTTTTTTTTTTGAAAATAGATTCAATAGAAGAAATTATACCTGCAGGGGCTTTGAAAAAGAAAAGAAAGTAAACCGGAAGAGAGGAGAGAACAAACTTCAGAAGGACCAGACGACCACCGAAAGAAAGGAACTTATTATTTCACTTCGACAAGCGAGAGACAATGCGATCAACAACAGGTTTCCAAAAACTAAGTTTCCTCGGATCACCACCGATAGACAAACCCAAATAAATAAACGGGATAGTTCCCCTACGACAGTTCATCACCAGAGCAGCCTCCGACAACCAAGAATCAGAGATATTAATATCTGTCAACATGCTTTTGTTGATTTTACCTTATCTTTTTTTCTCTCAATTTTATCTTTGTTATCTTGATTACAAAAACAAATATTAATTTAGAAAATAATGTAGTTTCTTACGTATTGACAGCTAATTTTGTCAAAGACTATCAATTCAATTCCTTAGTTTATCCGTTATCAACAAACTAATTAGATATTTGCTACTACCTCCGTCCCTAATTATAAGACCCATTTGGGGTTGGCCTAGTGGTTGCCTTGGGATCTTGGAGTTTGCTCCTCTCAAGGTCTCAAGTTCGATTCCCACTGGTGCCAATTTCGGTGGGGAAGTCCATACAGAGCTTGCGCTGGCTTAGAACGGGACCCCGCAAGTGGGCGATGGGATTGATCCCCTCGGTTTAGTCGGTCCCTGGATCGGATACTGAGTTTTCAAAAAAAAAAAAAAAGACCCTTTTGAGAATTTTTTTGTCTCTTTTTATAAGACCCCTTTGCTATCTCCAACTCCATTAATTATTTCTATACATACATACCCCTATTTATTATACATCTTTTTATTCAATAACAATAAATAGCATATGGAAAACATAAACCAATTCTGTCTCTTAAGGATAAAATTGTAAAAATAATAGTGATTACAAACAGCTTTAATACAAATATCCACTTTCTTAATTCCCGTGATTTTAGCAAAAGGGTCTTATATATAGGGACGAATGTAGTATCTTTTTACCTAAGAGAGGTATAATTTGATGTTTTTTCCTCTAGCATTTTAGTCTCAAATTAACTGTTCAACTCACGTTTATGTGAAATGTATCAAAACATAAATCACTTTAGATTTATAGCATTTTAAAACAGAATCAATTTTACAAAAATCAATTCATTCAAAAAAAAAGTTTTAGTCGCCACATAACTAAATACACACATAGGGTCTGTTTGACAAGGTCAATGAACTAGCTTATAACGAATAGCTTATAAGTTTGTATGAGAAAAAAATCATGCTTGGTAAAAGTCTTTTCAACACGAGCTTATAACTTATTTCACAAGCTTATAGCTTATTTTTTAAATGTTATTTCAAGTAACATTTGAACTTATAGCTTATCATTTTTCTTCTAAAACTACCGTTATTATTTTGTCTAAAATCCAATTTTATCCTTTAGAAGTATAATTTAGAACAAAGCAATTTAATCTTACGTTTACGGATTTTTGTACGTTCTATGTTTATACTCTTTAATGTTACTTTTGTGTTTTTTACAAAAAAGCATACATATACTTTTCTTTTACGTTCTATGTTTCTACGTTTACATTTACATGTCAAGTTTAAAATAATAATTCATTCTTTCTAAGAGTTTAAAATAATAATTTTTGTCCCGCAAATATTTTTTTCCATGTTCCCTTCTAATTTAAATTCTTTTGATCTTTCAAAAAGAAAAAAAAAACTTCCTTTGACCTTTCAAAAAGAAAAAAAAACTTATATTTTTTTAGATGTTAAGTTAAATTGGATTTAATTTTTTGACATTTTCTTAATAGATCATACAAACTTAAAAATAAATATTCATCTAAAAAAATCCTTCTTAAATGTTTTATCAAAAAATGCATTTTGAATATTAATTGATATTGATTTTATTGTGAATTAAAATGTCCTTTTATGTCATTTTATATTTATCAGCTAGTTGAACCGTTAATTTTACCAAACACTTCAATTAGTTTATCAGCTATCGGTAATCAGTCATCAGCTATAAACTATCCGTTATTAACTAATTTTACGAAACAGAGCCATAGTAGCTTCTTTTTGAAAGAAAAAAAATCCCACATTTAAATTTTGAAAATGTTTTTATCAACACAAATTTTGACATCGGACACCATTTAAACATATGGTTTGGATTTTTTACCACTAATTTCATGCCTCGGATGAAAAATACACTAAGGTTTAGTTTGAAATGTTAATAAGCTAGCTTTTATATAGCTTATTGGACAAGCTTTTAAGCTTTCCTGATTAAATGAAATGTGTCTGTTAAACAAGTTTTTCTCGCTAGATAATAGATTTTCTTTATATGTTATTTCATGCGGTAATTTGAGCTTATAACTTAATTTAGCTTTTACACTTTCTTCAATTTAAAAAGTTAAACGAGCCGACTCAAACTGATATTAAAGATAATTGAACTTGAAACTTTGAGGAGGGTCATACTTCAAGGTTTCAGGATACCTAGCCTAAGTTTCCCATAACTATCACTCGCGCTCACCTTCATTCCTATTTTAACACTTTCCTTTCATACATGATTTTGATTTCCAAATGGTTAAGAGAAGGAGACTATAAACAATTAAGGAATGTTAATAAAAACAATGAACTTCGAGAGAAAAAAACTTACTCACTTGGACATAACTCGTGAGATACCACCGAATCACCTCGTTGAAATTATACATCTAATACACCTAAATCGTCAAATCATGATTTTTAGTAGATATTAATTTCTCAAATAATACAAATACAACTAATATTTTCATACGAAGTAAAATCAAATTTTATTGCGTAAACCAATTTCCAATCGTTGATTATTTTTTTTTATATTCTATTAATTTAAAAAAATGAAATGAAATTGAGTAAAAAAAAAAGTTTATCCAATGAAAATGCAGTGCGATTGAAAGGAACCGTCGTTACTCTCCAGTGATAGGATATGAATTGAACCATATAGATATAGCATTTCATTTTTGTATTTTAGCGTATAAAACTAAAACCCTCTTTCTCTCAATTCCTTACTCATACTTCACTCTCTCCGCCTAATCCATAAACCTTATCTCTTCATTCATTTCTTCTCAATGGATTCTCAAACCCTATCTTCTACCTCTTCTTCCCAATTTCACGAACCAATTAACGGTGTCGTTAACGGTCACGGTTCCGATTCCGATGACGGTTTTGTTAGCGGTGAAGAGGAGTCTGAACCTTCCAGGCCAATTCTCGTTAATCCAGACGCCGTCAAACCCACCGTTGTTGAAGAAGAAGAGAGTTTCGATGATGTTTCTCCGAGACCTATTGCGAAAGTGACCGCTGATGATGAAGATGAAGCGGAGGAGGAAGATTTGGAGAAAGGCGGTGATGATAGTGATGAAAATTTTGTTGATGATGTTAAGGAGGATGAGGTTTTTGTTGAGGCGAATGATGGGAATGAGATTTTTGTGGAGGCTGATGATAAGGGTTTTGAGGAGGGTGATGGTGGAACCGTTGAAACCAATAATTTGGATTCTTCGGTTTTGGGATTGGTTTCTGGTGATAATTCGGGGGTTGGTGTTGTTGAGAATGGTGGTGGTGATAGTGATGAGAAGTTTACAAGTGGTGGAGATTTTGTTGTTGATACTCTTCAAGTTAATCCTTTGGTGGATGGAGGTGTTGCTGTTGTGGGGGGTGAAGAGGAAGTTAAGGTGTCTGAAATTGAAGAGGTAGTGGCGCCTGCACCTGTCGTGAGCCTTGATAATACTTTTGAACCTATCGAGAAGGTTGGTGGTGAAGGTGTTTTTGATTTGATTGGTGGTAGTTTTGAATCCTTTGAGAAGGGTGGTGAAGGTGATGTGGATGACGAAATTGTTGGTGGGGATGCCGAGCCTGTTGGAGTTTATGATGGTGGTGTACGTGAGCAGACGAGTGACATTGCTCCTACTGAGAAGGCTGGTGATGTTGTTGATGAAGGTGTCGTTGTAGATGCCGAACCTGCTAAAGTTGATGATGATGTTGCCCATGAGCAAGTGAGTGACATTGTTCCTACTGAGAAGGCTGGTGATGTTGTTGTTGTTGATGAGGTTGTCGGTGGGGATCCCAAGCCTGATCAGGTTGTTGACATTGGAGTTGATGATGGTGTTGCACGTGAGCAAGTGAGTGACGTTGCTCCTATTGAGAAGGGTGAAGAAAGTTTAGAAGTTGTGAGTCGGAGTTTGGAGGCTGAGGAAGATGAGATAAGCATAGGGGGTCGTGCTGTTGAGGGTGAAATTGAGAGCCGTGTTGATGGTGCTGTTGAGGAGGAAGTAGAGAGCAATGTTGTTGAGGTGGAAGATGGGAGCAATGTTGAGAATGTTGTTGCAGAGGAAGCGGGGAGTAATGTTGATCGTGTTGTTGAGGTGGAAGATGAGAGCCATGTTGATAGTGCTGTTGAGGAGGAAGCAGAGAGAAATGTTGATCGTGTTGTTGAGGTGGAAGATGGGAGCCATGTTGATAATGCTGTTGAGGGGGAGGCTGAGAGCAATGTTGATCGTGTTATCGAGGTGGATGATGGCAGCCATGTTGAGGCTGCTGTTGATCACGACGTTGACAGAGAGATTGATGACTCGGTGTCGGATACGAAGGACGAATCAATGATCTTTGGAGGCTCCGATTCTGCTAATAAATACTTGGAGGAATTGGAGAAGCAAATTAGGGCAAGTGAGAGCTCACAGGATGACAGAATTGATGGCCAGATTGTAACTGACTCAGATGAGGAAGTGGAATCTGATGATGAAGGAGATAGCAAGGAGCTCTTTGATACTGCTACTTTGGCTGCTCTCTTAAAGGCAGCATCTGGAGCAGGAGGTGAAGATGGCGGCGGTATCACCATAACCGCTGAAGATGGATCCAGGCTTTTCTCTGTTGAGCGCCCTGCTGGTTTGGGACCATCACTTCAGACAGGTAAACCTGCGGTACGGTCAAACCGTCCCAATCTTTTTGCTCCTTCCATGAGTAGAGCCGGTACCGTTGTTTCTGATACCAATTTGAGCATAGAAGAGAAGATGAAACTGGAGAAATTGCAGGAAATTAGGATAAAATACCTAAGAATGGTTCAGAGACTAGGTTTTACTACTGAAGAATCAATAGTAGCGCAGGTTTTGTATCGGTTTACACTTGCCGCAGGCAGGCAAACTGGTGAAAATTTCAGCCTAGATGCTGCTAAGGACAGTGCTTCCCGGCTTGAAGCCGAGCAAAGAGGTGATTTTGGATTTTCTATAAATATATTGGTTCTTGGTAAAACTGGCGTGGGAAAGAGTGCTACGATAAATTCAATTTTTGGTGAAACCAAGACCAGCTTCAGTGCATATGGTCCCGCTACTACTGCTGTGACAGAAATTGTTGGAATGGTTGATGGAGTGAAAGTAAGGGTCTTTGACACACCAGGTTTGAAATCTTCTGCATTTGAACAAAGTTACAACAGAAAAGTCTTGTCTAATGTGAAGAAATTGACCAAAAATTCTCCCCCTGATATTGTTCTTTATGTGGATCGCCTCGACCTACAAACTAGAGATATGAATGATTTGCCCATGTTGCGATCAGTTACTACTGCCCTTGGTCCATCAATATGGCGAAATGTGATAGTCACTCTGACTCATGCCGCCTCTGCTCCTCCAGACGGGCCATCAGGTTCCCCACTAAGTTATGATGTATTTGTTGCTCAAAGAACTCATATTGTTCAACAAACCATTGGTCAGGCTGTCGGTGACCTACGCCTTATGAATCCAAGTTTGATGAATCCAGTTTCTCTTGTTGAAAACCATCCTTCATGTCGGAAAAACAGAGATGGCCAGAAGGTGCTTCCTAACGGTCAAAGTTGGAGACCTCTGTTATTGCTTTTATGTTACTCAATGAAGATTCTCTCAGATGCTGGTAACCTTTCAAAGACTCCGGAAACAGCTGATAACCGCAGGCTGTTTGGTTTCAGAACCCGCTCCCCACCACTTCCATACTTGCTGTCTTGGTTGTTGCAGTCACGTGCTCACCCCAAACTCGCTGATCAAGGTGGGATTGACAATGGTGATTCTGATGTTGAAATGGCTGACTTATCTGATTCTGATGAAGAGGAAGGTGAAGATGAATATGACCAGCTCCCACCATTTAAGCCTCTTAAGAAGTCACAGATTGCTAAGCTTAATGGAGAACAGAAAAAGGCATATCTTGAGGAGTATGAGTACCGAGTGAAACTTTTGCAGAAGAAGCAATGGAGAGAGGAGTTGAAAAGGATGAGAGAGATGAAGAAAAGAGGAGGTAAAACTGTTGAAAATGATGATGGCTTTATGGGGGAAGAAGGTGAAGAGAATGGAAGTCCAGCTGCTGTGCCTGTACCATTGCCTGATATGACGTTGCCACCATCCTTTGATAGTGATAATCCAGCCTATAGATACCGTTTCTTGGAACCAACTTCCCAGTTGCTGACAAGGCCGGTCTTGGACACCCATAGTTGGGACCACGACTGTGGTTATGACGGTGTTAACATTGAAAACAGTATGGCCATCATCAACAAATTCCCGGCAGCAGTTACTGTTCAAGTAACAAAAGACAAGCAAGATTTCAGCATTCACTTGGATTCCTCGGTTGCCGCTAAACATGGAGAAAATGGATCGACCATGGCAGGCTTTGACATTCAGAACATTGGAAAGCAGCTGGCATACATTGTTAGAGGCGAGACCAAATTCAAAAATTTCAAAAGAAATAAAACTGCAGCTGGAGTATCTGTGACATTTTTGGGTGAAAATGTGTCCACCGGTGTGAAACTTGAGGATCAACTAGCACTGGGGAAACGATTGGTATTAGTGGGGAGCACTGGGACCGTGCGGTCTCAAGGTGATTCGGCTTATGGAGCCAATGTTGAAGTGAGGCTTAGAGAGGCAGATTTTCCAATTGGGCAGGATCAGTCTTCATTGAGTTTCTCTCTGGTGCAGTGGAGAGGTGATTTAGCCGTGGGAGCCAATTTCCAGTCACAGATTTCTCTTGGGCGAAGCTATAAGATGGCGGTTCGTGCGGGATTGAACAACAAGCTTAGTGGACAGATCACTGTGAGGACAAGTAGTTCAGACCAACTTCAGATTGCCCTTATTGCTATTCTTCCAATTATCAGGACTCTCTACAAGAACTTCTGGCCTGGTGCTAGTGAGAAATACTCCATCTATTGAGTTCTTTTGCATATGCTGCTAGTTAAGGATGTAGACTATGAGGTAATAATGTCATACTGAATCTTTTTATTAATTTCTTAATTTTTTTTTTTTTTAGTTTCATCTTGACTATTGAGTGTTCTGCTATATTTCATTTTTCACCTGAAAATTGTACTGTAATTGAGATGCAACCGACAAAGAATTTACTCACAATTTTTTCTTAGCTTCTATTTGAAAAAATGATAATGTCAGATTATGCCTATTCTGTTATCCCTGATTCTACTTTGCTGCTTCAACTTTTGTTTATTGGTTGAATATTATAATATGTTAGAACTGAAGTCTTGGACTACTTTGCTGGGCAATACCTGAATATCAATATGCCAATATTCCCCCTTTTTGTTTATCTCTAGCATGGTATCCAAACTTACATTCTATAGACAAACAATGTGTGTTTTGCTTGCAGGTTTGAGTGAGGTGGTTTATGCGAATTAGGAATACATGGCTTTAGCGGCAATTCTTCTTCCTCTTCAAGGTATTGATATCTTAGAAAATAAAATTAAATGGGCTGTGAATTAGGAAACGATGTCTTAGCGCAATGCTCAGGTTTTCTGAACTGGATTTAGAGTTGCAAAGAGGTTTTACAGTTCCCAGCAAATCAACTTGAAATTTTGTTTGTTGTTTCACTCAATGACTATTCATAATATTGTATGGTTAAGTTTCTCCCTTGGTTTCAAATATTTATTTTACTCCTAGAATTGTGGAGTTCGATATTATTGATTTTGATTTATGGAAAAACTTGGTTGGAGTGCCTAAGATACTATCCCTTTTGTTTCCGCCTAAAATTACCCGGTAGATGGTTTCCTCCCGGTGCACCCCCTCTAGATATGCTTGCAGGAAGTTATTATGATAGCTATTTGAAGAAGAAAAATTGTTCCAAAATAATTGATAAATTCATTTTCAATGTAATATTAATTATTTTTTTCAATTATAACTCTAATTAATATTATTTTCACCACTTCCAATTCAATATATTCTTTTTTACATTTATGATAATTGTGAATGCACCAATACTTGACAAGGTCCTTCAAAACTATTTCTATCTGTCTTTCACTTATACGTTTTTCTTATTATGTGTGAAATAAACAAAAAAAACTTCCTTATTTTGGGATAAAGGGAGTATATCTTTTTGAAGAGAAAAATTATTTGAACAACTAAAAAGTTGTTGGACACCGTATAAAAATATGGTTGTTATACGATTATGTGATTTTTTTTGTTGATTTCTCCTCGTCTCTGTCACATGGACAATTGTTTTGAACGTAAATCAATTCTACCAACAAAAAAAAACATTTAATCATGGCAAAGTAAAAGGTTCGACTGTAATCTAGAGATACAGATAAAAACTACAGTTGAGCCCCTTTTTTCTTTTCAAAATTAGTAAAACTGCTTGAAATGAATTTTAGTGGAACTCTAAAAGCATACTTGGTGGTTTTTAGGATTTATTTTTGGCAAGATTTTTGTATTAACGATAGATATGGCCATACAGGATTGCTTTGTTATTCTTCCCCTAACATCACCGTAATTATGGTGGTTTTTTTTTTTTTTAACTATTAATTGCTTATGAAGTAAGGAATTGTGTCTTGGTTTGAATTAAACAGGTACAATTCCTTGGACGGAATGTTTGCTAACAAACTTTTTCCCATTTATCAGCTGTTTCTCTATTTTCTGTCTGATCGATTTTGATGGCAGACAACCATCAGTCTGTTGTCTGTCTTTCTTTCCCGACAAGTAATGTGATGTGAACACTTTGGGTTTTGTAATTATTCCGATCATTATTATAAACACACCATTTGATAAAGAAATGAAATTCATTTATTCATACTCTTTCTAAGTTCCTTCAAGACCAACCCAGCACACTAAGTTTGATGTCAAGGTGTTTGTTTGCTAGCAGTTTCGTTCTCCACCAAAGCAAATGGTACTTTGACTCTGAGCCTTTCTCATATGATCTTAATCCAATTTGTCTTCACCAACAAGATCATCGTACTAACAACAAAAACATTGATGAGACAAGTCTTTAACAATTAGACCATATTTCATTGACACCTTGAAAAATTACAAATTGGATCATCTCTTTTCAATCGCTCTCTCCTTCTCCCTACTTCCAAAATATGTATATCTTTCATTGGATCTTCTCTCTTGATTTTCAATCTAAAATTTAGACAAAGATATGATTTAGACTCGAATATTGGACGGAGGTAAGATGAGAGAATCCGAATCAGATATAAATAACCACTTAATTTTTTTTATTGTTTCCAATATTAAAACAATCGTAAATTAAGTGATAAATGAGTTCCACCAAAAAAATAAATCGTATGAGAGAACCTAAATAGATTTCTGAAGAGAACAATTATTAACCAAATTTTACTTACACCTGAGTTATTTCCCCATAAAAACCGAAAGGTTAACACAAAAATAATATCAAAACAATTGTCAGTTTAAGAAAAAATATTCTCCTTTTCTCAATTAAAAAGTATTACAAGATTTTCCAACCAAAAAAAACTAAGGAGAATGTTAATCAGTGTCCCAGGATATTGATTAAGCAGCTAAAAGAGGTAATATTTTATTAAAAAATGGTGTAATAATTAGTTAGTCAAAAGTAAAAGTTTATATTTTAAGACAAATTTTCTACTTTTGGATTTCTTAACCCGTGTCCCCGACACTGGTTAACAAGACCCAAAAATTAATACAAGATTTAAAAAATAAAAATAGAAAATATTTTTATAAAATAAAAAATAGTGATATTGTAGATGCATATCCAGAATCTCATAACATTGGGCTTTTAACTCAGTAAGCCCAGTTTAGCTTCCGTTAACTGATCTTCATTTTGTGAAAGAGGAAAGAAAAAACGGTTTCATTCCGTCACGGTTGCAAAAATGTCAGAGAAAGAATCAGAATCGATGAAATTAGGTTCAGAAGAGCTTTCGAGTGAGTTCAAAACTCTCGTTAGTTCCGATGATCTTCGTTCCCTTAACCATTTACAACACACTATGTATGTTTATTCCTCTTTCATCGCTCTTTTTTTTTCTTTAATAGTATTCAATTTCAGATTATTATTACAATTAAATTGAATTGAATTTCAGATTGGGAAGGTTGCAGGATAGTAATGCAGTTTTATCACATTTCAATGATTTCTCTCAACATTGTTTTACTCAGATTTCTCCTGATATGGCTAGAAATACTCGTGTCTTGAAATCTATCAAAACTGATCTTGATTATATTTTTCTCAAACTTAGGTATTCTTTTTTCATTACTTCTTATCTTTATTTACTTGAAATATAACATCAAATTATATAATTTGATAAGTTTGTATATATATTATTTAGGCGAAATAATCATTGCATTTTATTAAAAATTTAAAAAAAAAAGCAATACAAGGTGAAAATTGATAATAATCTTGGGGGTTAGTTATGACTTATGAACATTGTCGCCTTAGCTAGATTATAAGCTACGTTGTTTGCTTGCTTCCTAACGAAACTAACACTTGAGTGAGTTTCGGAAAAGCAAACGAAGGATAGTACATTCTTTGATAATAGCTCTGAAATCCGAATTGTATTCTCTCGGAAAATTAACATGGTCAACTACAGGCTCACATTCAAGCTCAATAATAATATGATTCAGTTATGGACTGTTGGTCTACTGACCCGCCTTCAGTAGGCGTGTTGCTTCTCCCTCAAGAGTTGGGAGGCAGGCAGTATGGTACTCCCTCCCTCTGCACGAGCCAAAATAACCTGATTTTGCTTATTGAAAATTCTTAATACGGTATAGATGTCTATTTATTAATATTGTGTGTGTAATCATCTATATCATTTCAAATTTGGCGATGTTTATCAATGCTACATTTTTTTCTTTAATCATAAAAATTAAATCTTAAGATTATTTTCTTGTGTGAAATAGGATTTTTCTTTAGGTCTGTTCACATAATCAAAGAAATACGAGTCTTTATTTAAACTTCGCCCACTTTAGTTTGTGGTAAAAGGTGCTACAATTGTTGAGGCAAGGTTCCAGAAAAATTTCAGCAACTTTTGCAAGTTGAGGTTGCATGCACTACATTATTAGGGATTCCTTTGTGGTTCATGCAAGGGGTAATGTAGCACTAATGTTTAAACTAAATATAGTTTTGGTCTTTGATCTTACTGTTTTGGAATCTTGTAAACTAACAAAATTTTGAGAAAACGGAGATAGGGGAAGAACACAAAGGATATCGGTGTTTTTGAACATTATGCTGGTGAAGTTGTTGTTGGTGATAACAGTTAAGGATTGACATTAGGGGTAATAACAAGAGCATCTGTTGCTAGAGAAGCAAATGATCACTAGAAGCCAAGCGTCTTTGGTGATTAGACAGTGAAGGAGTTTCATTACAGTAACAAGGGCATTTGGTGCTAAAGAAACAAGTGAACACTAGAAACCAAGCCAAATGGTAAAGTTGTCTTTGGTGGTGTTGAAAGTGAAGCATTTACAATTGGATAATAACAAGGCGATTTGGTGTTAGAGAAGCATCTAAACACTAGAAGTCAAGTCAAAAAGATTTATGCTTGCAAACACAGCAGCAAAAGGCTCAATTATTACTTCTTACTAAACCAAGAGTTGGAAGTGATGACAAGTATGGAACTGAATCTTAGACATTGATTCCTTAGGTGACTTGAACTGATTTCTAGTTTTACTAATGTAACCTAGACCGTTTGTTTATTAGGGCCATCTTACCCGTTTTGATTAGGTACAATGGTTGATAAACACATAGAACTAATTTTATCATGGAGTGAGGGAGCATATGAACAGTAGAAGAAAAAGGGTTAGGAGAGTAAAGCTAATTTAGCACACTGCAATGACATAACCTTCTATTTCTATATATGTTAGCTTATTTGCATGTTTCTATTTCGTTGCATTATAAATTCAAGTTAAATCTTCAATAAACCTTGCCTTTTGCAGAAACATGAAGACCAAACTTTCAACAACTTATCCAGATGCATTTCCTGAAGATTCTATGAGCAAAGTTATTGATAGGAGACCGGATCTTGAAATGCCTAAGTAACTATTGTTGTTATCGAACACAGTCATACGAACGTGTTTGACAGGAGACCGGATCTTGAAATGCCTAAGTTATACGAACGTGTTTATCTTTTTTATTTTCTTATTAGTTATTATTGATATATTCCTGCATTGTTTTCTTCATTTCTTGTCCAAAAAGAAAAAATAGTCATGCATCGGTTTTCATTGTTTTACCAATTTCTTGCCCCTGCACTTCATTGCTAACAAGTTATGCATTTCGCTAAATAGAAGACATGTTATTTCAGGAGGAAACTACATGGATGAGTAATGAAGAAAGGCTAAGGTGACCTAAAAATATTTTCGTTGGCCTGATAGATTCTTATAGTTGTTTACTCATGAAAAAAGCACAACACAAATGTCACTGAATCAAATTTAAAATATTGATATGATCGGAATAAGATATAGAATGGTTAATTTTTTTTGGTTGATAGATGAAATGGCAAGGTCCATTGACAACTCACATACAAGTGAAGGAACCGGAGTTCGAACCTCCGCCTAACAATCTCGCGATCTTTGCCAATTGAACTAGGACTTTTGGACTAAAATTGTTGGTTTTACTCCAAGTGGAATGGAGTTTTCCCGATATCATTTGGTTTTAGGTCGCTTACAATTTGATAGGTGTATACTGAAAGAATAAACCGTTTTTTTCCTGCTTGACGAACTTTCTTAATATTTTAATGAATGGTCGAAATTGAAGGATAGAAAAAGAAACGAAAAAGAGAAGTCTGCCAAAAGAATTGTCGGTCACCGCTTCCCCACAACATCCCTAGGCTCCACTTCTCCTCTATGCCTTCCCTTCTTAAACTTTAAGCTAAGCAATCTCTTCCAATCCAAAATCAGTATATCCAAGCTATTCGGTAGTACATTCTTCACTTATCTAAAGCATGCACATTTTTTTAACTTACCGACCCACGGCACCGAACTAGCATTAAATCCTATCTATCTATGACGTTAAACCTTGACACATTTTCATTTTTTTGACAAAACCTTATACCGGTCGCATAAGGTCAAAATAAATAGGAGGTATAGAAATGGGTTGCAAAACCGCCAAGAAATGTAGGAGGAGGGGATGAAGGACTTCCATATCACCGTCTGTTTTACTAAATTACCTCACTACTTTTCATTAGATACCTGTTATTGTTAATACTATAGACAGGAAAAGATTATACGCCTCGTTCAATAACTATCATTCGTTCTGCTAATGGTTAAATCGCATATGATGGCATGCGCAAAGCATAACTTCATATCATCCGATATCTAAGATAATACATATAAGTAGAATGATTATGATGGGAAACTGCTAAATATCTCTTAGATATTGCAGTGTGAAAGTCTAACAAACAAGATACGTCAACTAAATATGGTGAACTTCATAGCCAGAAAAACACCCATTACAATAACAGATTGTCCACAAATATTCTATCTTCTGTATGCGCAAGTCAATCTTCAAAAAGTAATTAAGAAACAGACTAAACTAGACCCAAAAGGAAAAATTAAAACTTAAAGCAAACTATATTTCAAATGCTTCCCACCTTGCATCTACCCCTTGTTGAAACAAAAAAGAAAGCTGCTCCCCAACAAAGTAGATATAAATTTACAAGACAGGAAACGACCAACCAAGTAAAAAAAAACGAAAAAGGAGAGAGGAGGATAAAAAGCAAACAAAAACCATATGAGTATCTTAAGCAGAAATCCTAAATCCCAAAAACCCCTAGGAGTAAAAATGAAAACTGTTAGGAGCTAACCACTGTAAACAAAACCCAATCATAAGGGGTTGGGTTGGTGCTAGCATTCTATCTACTAACTCCGCTCAGCCTATCTCAATATACAGATCTCACTAATCACCAATCATCTTCACAAAGCAAGAGAAGGCGAGACGGATCCAATCAGAGGCGGGACCAAGTTGCTGAGTGTAGCATTGCAAAAAAACAGTATAAGCCATTAAACTCAATCACCGCCATTGTTGGAAACAGTAGAGCTTAGCAACCATTAGCAACACCATTGGGTACAATTTTACTCTCAGATACAACTGGTTTAGCACCCTTTGGGGCATCTCCAGTTGTTGGAACAGCTCCATTCTCAGAATGTTTGTTATCATCATTGTCCTTGGCTAGGGTAGACTCTTTGAGCAACTCTGAGTTGACTTCAGATTTTTGAGTATTGGTTTCCCCATTCACCTCTATCTTCTCATCAGTCGGCTTCCCTTCCCATACCTGCAATAGAAAGTAACAAAATATTTAAACACCGAAGATAATTTAATTACAATGGTAATATCACAGAAAAAAAAATGAGCTAACTGGAATGGTAGAAAGAGTCTTGCCTGCTTTGGGAATTGCTGCTTGGCTTTCTTCTCCAAAATAGTCTTCTGACGGCCCTCATAGAACCCAAAATCATCCAGAATGCATGTCTTGCTTGAGTATTCCTTAAAAATTTTGAGCAGCTTCAGACCTGGCTCCAACATTATCTGCATTCATAAACTTGGAAGATCAGATGAGAGCACAATATTATAACCACTATACAACTACATGAGCAGAACTTAAATTACCTCCTGTGTATCCCGACTGTTGGTGACAGGTTTGTTCTCATTGTTTTCCAATGTAATGTGCCTCAACACGTTGTTAGGAACATCCTTAACAATGTGCCACTTCAAAGGAAAACAGCCCATCCACTTGTCTTGCTGCCAATACTCCAGACTTTTGTTAAAATCAACAGGACCAGTCATCTCTGCTAGCCCAACAAATTGTCCACTGGTATTAACCTGCAAATGAGTTTAATGTGAGACAAAACATACCAAATAAACAAAGGAAACCATAATTTGCACCAGCTCTAAGACACTTACAGAAAACAAAAGGAATATAGGGCAGCCACCAGATTTCTGCTGGGCCTCTTGGTAGGCAGCATCAAGCTTCTTGTTGCCATTTTGAGTGCTGGCCCACACATTATACTTGATGCTTTTATGAATGTCATCCTCGCTGTAAGACTTGATGACAAAAAATTTAGCATCAGTGTATTCTTCTGGAAAATCAGCCTTATTATATTGTTCACGGTCTGGAGTAGTACTATTCTTCTCTTTCTCTTCATCAACAGTGTTCACTGGCACATTCTGCCCTTTGACGGTCAGAACAGTTGGTACAAAAACTTTTTGGTTCTTACCACCCTTGGCCCTAGGTCCCCTGTTCAGTTCATTCAAACCATCCGTGTTCTCATTGCCATACCCAAAGTAACCACCATTTCTTCCCCTTGTTTTGTATTTGTTGTCCACAGCAAGCCAAGCTCGCCCATTTGTACGAGAATCATAACCATGTGTTCCATAACCCATACCTGATCTAACAGAGTTCCCATACTGACCATATCTTGTGTTCGGATACATCCTGTTAATGAAGCCAGGGGTGGCTCCCATGGCAGGAATTGGCCTAGGATGGTGCAAGCCCTAACAAAGAGAAAAGATACCAAATTTCAAATTAATATATATAAACTCAAGCAAATACAGAACGTGAGAATTGTGCAAATAAGTTATAGCACAACTTATAACCAAAAAACAGACTTATTGATTAGCTGGCTAACATCTACAATACAAAAGTGACATCAAAGTACTGTGCATACCATATATTGAGAATTGGGGCGGTAAGTCTGGTTCCTTGAAGCGGTACCGTTGTTGCCACTTGATATTGAGGATGTGATTGCTGTGCTACTTACAGGCCTTGGCTGCCCATCTGAAAATATTGGGGTATCTAGCCATAGGTTAGGTGAGCGTGCTCCATCAAAACCATATCTGGGATCTTGATAACCACCAGATGTAGGAGTGCGACCTGGCAAATCAAATCACCTCTTATAAATCATTCAACAGAAAATCGAATATGAATTTTGAAAGGGCTGTTCAAAGGTGCATCAAAATTCTTACCTTTAGCACTCGCACCATTTGTGCCAGCATTGGTATTTCCATTAGCTGCTTCCACAGAAAGAGGCTTTTGATCAGCAGCTACAGATGTGGAATTATCACCCTGAGGATGGGCAGCAGAAGTAGGCGTGAATGGCCCACTGGTTGGAGTCAGCGGCTGAAAAAAGGGAGGATACTGATAGTGTTGAGGGCCATACAACTGACCGTCATTTCCCATGGTTGGAACTGGAGAACCAGCTGGAGAGTAGGGAGCGTAGGGTGCATATCCATAACCATGGTGATACACCAGAGACGACCCATTATCCCCATAGACTCCCTGAAAACACAGCAAGTAAATAACGTAGATAAATAAAACATATGCAACAGCGTAAAACCTGACTAAGTATAGGGGAAGAAAGAAAAAAAACTTACAGAAGTCAAATCAACTCCATCAGCATTCAAATATTCCCACTCACTGCCAGTCCCATCATAACCTACAACACACACATATCAGATCACAGGAAATTGTAACATCCATTTTACAAAATGTTCATAGGATCAATCCACAAACTTACCACCATAATAATAGGAAGGGTAACCATTTGGGAGATAACACATGGCGGGATCCATAAAGTCCTGCAACACAGGGGTTACAGAGCGTTCATACGATGGGATCTGGCCATTCAGAGCATTTCCCGAATCATACTGGTTACCATTAGCCTACACAAAGTTGAAAAATTGATTCAGCACATCAACAAAGAGCAATCAATCATCTGCTACTATAACTTTAATAAAATAAAACCACAAATATGCAATTTTATCATGAACTATAAATTAACTCAACACATCACCACAAGAGTATTCAATTATGAATTGAGTATAAATTTTATGAAATATTCAAAAAAAATAAAATTACCTTCTTGTTTGGCTCGGGAATTTCCAAGGACTTAGGCTGAGATTCTAATGAGAACTTCTGCAACAATTCAGCTGCTTCTGTAGAAACAATAAAGTGAAGGAAAACAACAAATCGCAAAATTGAAGTTCACATGAATCACAAAACAACAAATTTCAATTAATAAAACCAAATTCCAAAACCAGATTTAGCTCAATAAAATTAATTTCAAGCAAAAAAATACAACACAAACATCACAAAAAAAAAAAAACGAAAACAGGAGGATCTAATCAACGGTTGATGAAAATAGATAAAAAAAAATTGAAGAATAGGCGAAGAAGGATACGATCCGCGGGATTTGCAACGGCAGCCATATCTGAATCAAAGATGAGATCTCGTTCTTTCTTCGAAGAAATTCAAGAAACAGAAACCCCCAAAAATGAATCTGAATCTGAATCTGAATCAAGGATAGAGAGGGTTTAAGCCCCAAATCAAAGAGATGAGAAACCCTAAAAGAGTGATAGAGAGAGAAAGAGAAAAGGGATAGAGAGAGAGAGAACGAGTCTCGCAGCCGCCAAGGGTTTGGGTTTTTGGGGAGAGAGGGTTTTGTTTCACCTAAACCAGTGATTCAAATAGCACCACTAACACTTTCACTCTTTCTCTCACCCGCGGGTTACTTTGTGATCTCATTGTTCTTTTCTTATTGGTGGATCTCAACACGTGGTCGAATATTATTGGTTTTGTTTTTTAATTGTAAATGTGTTAATTAATTTGTGATTGGTTTGTTGTTTCTGTATATTTTGAGGCGGTGGGTGAGGTTAGTGTACCCCAGTTTGAATCTTGAAGATGCGTTTTTATGGTAACCCTAATGGGAAAATGACACGAATGTCCTCGTCCAGCTGGATTTGTTCTAGCCCCTCTTTTTTCGGTTTTTTGTAAGGGCGCCTTCTGTCATGTGCTCCACCACATATCATGTGTTTATTCATTCATTTGAATTCATTCATCCTTCAAGTTTTTGAAAACACATCCAAATAAAATATCTAACATGTGATGAATGACGTTGTTGGTTTTTTCTTAGGATTGATAATTTAGTTGATAGTTGATAAACTAGCATATTGAATTTATAGTTTTTTTTATGAATGAACTTACGATCGAATACCAGTTACTTGAATCTTTTTAAGTCTTTTAAGGTCTATGAAAGTTGTGGGTGTGTTAGAATTAATCAAAAATAAATAAAACCAGATAATCGAGAAATCAACTCGTGTGTTTATATATTTTGTCAAAAAAAATCTGTGTGTTTATGTTTAGTGTCACAAAAGAAAGTTAAGAGGAGAGCTATGTTCTGGGGAAGTTGAGCACACATGGCCGAGAGCAACAGAAAATGTCATCTGGATAAATCAAGCACATAGTGGGGTGTCATGTATCCCCGACAACGGGAGGTTTCACGCATATATCGAACAAGGCTGATTTATATAGACCACTTCGTTTAAGCTAAGACTAGTATTTGTCCGTGGGTATTGGACTTTGTGTGAATTTTTATGCACACAATAGCACAATCAAGTAAGCAGATTGTTTTACACTCTTTTTTTTAAAGCTAAATAACCCACCCAAATTGGCACTGAGGAGAATCGAACCTGAGAATTTGAGGAGAAACATGCTCCAATGTCTCAAAGCGTGTTTTACACATTCTTATTTTGTTACCTTTCTTCATTTATCGTTCATTTTATGCATTTATTAGTTTAGTAACTCGAACACCCCAAGAACAACGTACTTAACATTCTTTGGAACAATGAAGGATCCCATGACTAAAGAACAAAATTCCTTCCTCATTATAATCACCTAGAGAAATGGAGTCATTGTTAAGAGTTGTTCATTTTAGGACACTTGTTGAAACGGAATCATTGTTGCCAAATTTACTTATTGTGCATTGTACTTTTAGGACACTTTTTTTAACATGACTTTAAATTTTATGACACTTATTTACTTGGATTTATAAGCAAACCATTTATTTAACCCTAATTTCTTTGTACATGGTTATTATTTAGGCTTATACGTGGAGGAGAAACAAGGTAAGTGATTCACTAAGTGATTAAAAGCCAAAGATATTGGAGGAGAAACAAGGTAAGTGATTCGCCAAGCGAGCAGATAAGTGGCTAAGCGAACTCAAGTCATAGAGTTAAATAAGTCTTAAAGAGCAAAATGCAAAGCAAACTAATTAGGTGGCTTAGAGATTTAAGGCCGTCTTTATGACTTTAACTATAGTTGACAAAGACTTCATAATGAAGAAAGGTTAGTCCACAAAGTGAGTATCACATCACTTAGCGATTTCCCCATTCACTATATCTATAAATAGAAGTTTTTTTTTTTTTTTTTGGGGGGGGGGGGGGGGGTGTGTGAAA
>Ga0228711_1003001_pt1 | contig 26181 bp, 9 predicted proteins | sample MedpolnodulmetaG_2_FD_177996 | JGI IMG/M metagenome (GOLD analysis project Ga0228711, IMG submission 177996) | Root nodule microbial communities from Medicago polymorpha collected in Santa Monica, California, United States - brown nodules | ecosystem: Host-associated > Plants > Roots > Nodule... | reverse complement strand
TAAGGTATGGAAAGAAGCAGTACACGGTTGATGAGACAAGGCGTGACACTTACAGAAATCCAGTGGCTGTAGGAAATGAACCACCAGTATTGACTGCATTTGAGGATAATTCCAAGCAGCTTCTTGCGGTCAGCTCAAAATTAAACAGATGAATACTAAATTAAAATCAAGTGACAAAAGAAAATACAATGCCAGGGAAGCGGTTGGTATAAACTATGGCCTAACTACAACATTCTTAACGTGGCCATCTTGTTGCCCTAAATCTCTTTGATGCAAAAGATGTACAATTTACTACCATAACTTGTTTTCAACTTTTCATGCTTTGACTGTGTTTACGAAGAAAGATATCTCTTCAACAAATGAACTCGATAATCAATCTTAGATTCAAGTTAGATCCTGGTTGGTTCTTTGTCGATAGGGTTTATCATCTCAAGTCTTTGTTTTTGGTGCAAGAAAATGGTGTTATTATAAACAAGATTGAGTTACATACATCGTTCGATAGAACAACCAGTACGAATATATTTTATTGGTAGTAGTATGTGTATTCTAGTAGGCTAATTTACCGAGCAAAACTGAATTCCTTTGCATGGAGAACAATTATACTATTTATAGAAATAGGGAAGAAACTAACTTTAGGTTTTGTATGAATGAAACATGTCTTCTTAACTACTTAAAAACTTCCGTTGCAAGTTTCTTCTGATCTTCAAATTCTAGTCTTCGCTAACTTCTGAAATAATGAAGTTATTTTTGTTGTAACGAACTCACAAACTTCTCTTGTACACTTTTGACATGGTAGTTACTTTGGATTTAAATGGCTTTAAGTCTTCAAACCTTGCTAGAAATGCTTTTTCGAAGTCTGCCCTGATGATCTTTGAAGGAACTTTTCGAGTGCATACCATTTGTTTCGCTTAATATGAAACGATTATGTATATGGAAGAAATTAAATTGGTGCAACATTCTTTACAAGACTAAAAATAGTGACACTTTTTTTCTGTTAGAGTATCATCAATTGACTGTTTACTCTATCTTAAATCTGTTGTTCCTGTAATCTTTGAGTGACAGTGACATACTCAACTTCACCAATTTCCACCATATCTAGGTTCGAAACCAGGACTTCACAATTGTGTGTGTGGGTTTTAAATGGTACTTGCTACTTCGTTTGCAAACCAAAAAAGAAAACAAGAATGATATTTACCAAAACAAAAATATACTAGAAGAATATGATTGCTGGTGTTGAGTATGGCTCACATATACACATAAGAGGGGCAAAGGGTGGAGAAGGAGCTGAACAAGTGGAGTGTCGCGAACCCTAACTCATCACAAACAATACTGATTACTGAACGACATTACTATATATATTGGTTGTAACAATGTAAACCCTAATTCATAACAGAATTAAAACGGAACTATTGTTGCTTTATAGTCGTAGAGGTAGGCACCATTGATCGAACTGCGTAAACAAAGATCGATCGTGTCCATTATCTTTTACTTTCATTTACATCAATCTTTTGTTATTGGTTGTTGTTCTAACAATTAATTTGACTATTAAAAATAATATCTGAAATTTCAAAGTCATATTTCAGTCATTTGTAATAAAGATGCTTTAAAGGTATAATAAAGAATAAAGTTACCAAACAATACTAAAAATGCATGCAGTCTACATATATCCCTTTTTAACATTTGGAAACAAACAAACAAACTTTTTGACACATGAAAAAAGAAACGACTATAATATATAGCTAACCTATACTATACTATATATCTAGGTGATTACTATAAGTTGCTAACAACTTAGTACAAAATTGAATGTGAACCTGAAATATTATACACTAAGGATTATTAGGTTGGTGGTTATTGATGGGTGGCCTATGGGATGGTTTTCCCTTATGACTATAGTCTTTATACATGAGGCTTTCAATCTCTTTTGCAGCTTCTTCAGAAATTTGTATAGACCTTGTTGATCTCTCTGGGCTACCCTTAATTGGCACAACATCACAATTTTGGGTACACTTTGTGTTTGTGTTGGTGACTTTCAAATATGCCTTTGCCTTCATTGTCATATGCTTCTGTTGAATTGAATATTAACATGGTTAGAAATATATAATACTTCATTAGTTTCATAATACAAGTCATTTTAGTAAATAATACACAAATTAATAAAGACTGATTTCAAAATGAACAAATTTTACAGGGACTAAAATAAAATACCGAAGATCAAAAGTAAAAAGTTGTATATTCGTAAGGACTAAAAACAGAAAATTATATATTGCAAAGACTAAATTCATATTTAAACCGATGATAAATTACCTGCGCATCGTTCGTTTGTACTTGGAATAAGCTCCTAAATGCCTTCCTCAGACCATCATTCTCATTACCTGTGGAATGGAAGCACCATAGTACAAAGAGTGATATATAAGTTTCTTGCATAATGTAGCATAATTTTAACACCATTTGATAATATAAGATTGAGAATATGCATGTTAGGGTAAATTATGTTTTAATCAAGATTTCCTTCACAATATACTAGAATATTAATGGACATTTTCATAAGCTAGAAAATTAATTGCCAAAGTATATTATATACTTGTGAATTGTGATGTACAAAAAAAATAATTAATTTCCCTTCCTACACTGATGAAGCTATAGCTAGCTAGCTAGGAGATTCACTCACAAATGCTTTTTTTTTTCTCACTCAGTTATGTTTTGGAAGGTGGTGCCTTGGTCCATGATAATCATCAGTGAAATCTACAGAACCAAAATCCATTTTCAGCTTTCTTGTTGGTTTACTTTTCTTCTCTTTACTACAACATTTTACAATTTTATAATTGGACCTCTCCCTTTCAAAGTCACATATTCCATCACAATAAGTTGCACCTGAAATCTTTGAAGTTTCTTCTTTTCCATTCTTAGAATCATCACTTGTTTCTTCATGATGATGCATTATGGTTCCAAATCTTAGCTTCCTCATATGAAAAAATCCAGTAATTCTCTGAAAAGGTTCCTGATCAAATTATAGATACAATCATCAAAACATGAATAAAATTAAAAAAATTAGAAAATAATTTAAAGGTGAATCGTTGAAGTTAACTTGGTATAGCATATTATTTTAGAAAAAATTTAGAAAAATTAATATAATTGCAAACTACACACAAATGAAACTTGTTATATCATGTATGTCCATGAGGTTTACTATTAGGCCATGACTATATTAGAGGCAACATATAAATATACACTCCGATTTTTTATTTTTTATTTTTCCTACCGACCTAATGAGTAGCGACCAATATATACTCAAATAAACACGCATACATTCTTTTATCGAAATAAAAATAAAAATACTGAGAGTTTGAAGACCCAGAATCAAATCTAGGATCCCACATAAAATATTTTCACAGTCAAACCACTACGGTGTAATGTGGACTTCTGATTTTATTTATAAGCAAACATAAATTATTTCACATTCTTTAAGAAAATTAGTTAATCTTATTTGATTTTCTCGAAGTAAGAAATTACACTCTAAGTTGTCCATCTTACAAACTTGTTTCATAAGAATAAAAAAGTTATTGGAAAATAAAATCTAAATTAATCAAAAGATACTTTAGAAATAATAGCACTATATTTAGTAGATTTAACTAAGTTTTGCTTATATATTTAATATTACAATTTTTTTTTGTTGCATATGTTCGAGACCTGAAGAATTACCTTTGTAGATAATATGGCTGTAATTTCAGCAACTTCAAGCTTGTTTTTGTTCCTTTCTTGACCTGCAGTTACAGTTGTGGTAATTAATCAGATCATGCAATCTTTATTTTGATATTTTGGAAACCAAATAAAATAAATAGACAACAATATTTTACCTGAAACAACTCTTGCTAATGAGTCCCTTTGGAAAGTAAGGATCAATAGACCTCCTAGTAAAAGGCTTGAGAGCAATATAAAGATGAACTTCATCTCTGTGTTTCTTTTTCTTATATGAGTGTATTTTCTTTTGTTTAATTAACAACTGAAAGAGAGAAAAGTTAACTAGAAAAACATGAGTTTTATAGAGGGGTTCAAAGTCCAAAATCAAGTCAAAGCTAACTAGGGTTCCGACACCTTTTCTACTGATTATAATTATTTTATTCCTTGGAAGGTTAAATACTTAGGACAGCACAAAATTATACAGATGATTAAATTACTAATAAAGATCTACTATCTTTTTACAATTTTTAGGTTTTAAAGAAAAGGTCTTCCTAACTAATATTTTAAGAGCACTCTTTAAAGATATTTAATTAAAAAATTATTCATTAGAAAAATTTAGTATTTGAATTTCTGAAGCATCGAATGTACAAGTTTTTATAAAAACTTACTATTTAAAGTGCTTAAGAAGTGTCCTTAAGGCACTCATTATCATTTCCTTTAAAGAAAACCGGCACTTACTATAAGTGAGTTTTTAATCAGTTTCAAATATACGTTTACCTTTTATTTGTTGTCTACATACCAATCTCTTTATGTTTTATGTGAAAACAAATCTGGTTCAAGGATCGACTAATTCAATAGATCAATCTCATTGTCCATTAACAGAGTCCAATTGAAGTTAGACTCAAAGTAAAACTACATATGAATTTGTTGGCATCGAACATGAGATCAAGAGAAGAACACACTTCTAGTCTGAAGCTTACACTATTTTTTGAAGGATGAAGCTTACATTATTAGGTTGGAATAATTTTAAAAAATTAAGAACATATTTTTTGAATAGGTTGGAATACTGTGTGTTCTAAAAAGGAGCAAGGAGGGTTGGGGGTAAGGAAGTTGAAGGAGTTTAATCTTGCTTTACTAGGGAAATGGTGTTGGAGGATGTCAGTGGATAGAGATGGGTTGTGGTACCATGTTTTAGTCGCTCGTTATGGCGCGGTAGGTGGGAGGTTAGAAGTTGGGGGCCGGAGTGGTTCTTATTGGTGGCAGGAGGTAGGGAGGATTCGTGATGGGGATGACGACATGGGAGACGGATGGTTTGGTAATAGTGTATTGAGGAGGGTGGGAGATGGGGCTGAAACGCTGTTTTGGACTCATAGGTGGATTGGGGGTACTCCACTTTGTGTGCGGTTTCCTCGGTTATTTGACTTAACTGAGAACAAAGACGCTTCAGTGGCTACTTTGTTCTCTCTTGGTCTTATGCATGGAGGGGAGGGATGGAGGTGGCGCCGCAGGTTGTGGGCGTGGGAGGAGGATTTGTTAGAGGAGTGTAGGACTTTACTATTTGATGTCTCTGTTTTTCCTAATGTTTCAGATAAATGGGTGTGGCTCTCGGACCCTGTTGGGGGTTACACTGTGCGTGGTGCTTACGATATACTGACAAACGGTGTTACAACCACTATGGACACATCTTTGGACCTGGTTTGACATCATCAGGTTCCTCTGAAGGTTTCGGGTTTTGCTTGGCAGCTAATTCAAGACCGTTTACCAACGAAAGCTAACCTGGCAAACCGCGGGGTTATACCAACATCAACGACTTTTTGTGTTTCAGGATGTGGCCATGTTGAAACGACCGAACACTTATTTCTTACATGCACAACTTTTGCATCATTATGACAGCATGTGCGTGAATAGATTGGTTTTGTGGGGGTCGATTCTAATAATATTTCCGATCATTTGTTGCAATTTACTTTGATGACAGGTCATGGTAAAGCTAAACGTTCATTCCTGCAGCTAATTTGACTTTTGTGTACGTGGATTGTCTGGAACGAACGAAACAACCGGCTGTTCAATAATGGTGTAACTCTAGTTTCCCGGTTGTTAGACAAGGTTAAATTGTTATCTCTTGGGTGGCTGAAAGCCAAAAATGTAATGTTTGTTTTTGGCACGCATAGGTGGTGGTCCAACCCTTTAGCTTGTTTGGGCATTGGCTAAACACTTTTGTGCACACCTACAGTTACTGACATACTCTGTTGTACTGCAGTAGTTCCCGAGGCACACCTTGTGCTTGAAAACTGCTTTTTGTTTTGGTTATATAATTCCATTTTGGCTTGTTAAAAAAAAAAGAACATATTTTTTTGGATATATTGAAGGCAAAGCAAACAAAAAAAGAACTGCAATTTCATCAAATGAGGAGTAACAATAAATATGTAATTTGAGTTGCACAACATCCATAAACTATATGCCGCAAACGGGACCTCAAAGAAAACCTGAAAGAACTAAATTGTTACAATTAAATAATTTAAATGATAAATGTAAGTGTTTCTAACTTTAAATCTCGAGATTAATTAAACATTTTTTTATTAATTTTTGAAACTCGAATAGAATTTGTTAGAAGTCAAACAAATGGGATAGTTCATATGTTAACAAGGATAACTATACATTTCTTTAAAAAACAAAAAGGATAACTATATATTTATCTCGCTTTCATATTTTCATCAACATTTCTCATTGTATTCAACATATTATTATTAATAAAATGGTATGATTTTGCCTTGTAAAAAAAACATAAAAGGTTTTTTCCTAGAGTTGGTTTATTAGATAGAATGGTAGTAAGCTGAGATGTCACTTGGGTGAAATAATTTTTAGTAGCATTGGCGACATTATTCATATCTCTCTCTTAATTAATCTTTCTTTTTAATCTAAATAATTTATTTTAATCATTCATTCATCATGCTCTCTCATCTAAATTGCACCAATATAATATAATCAATGTCATAAAAAAAAAACTATGTCATTCATCTAAATTCTCATTGGGCACATGTCCAATAGGTTGCACTCAATCACCGCAGTTTCACTTGTTGCATGGTGTGCAGAAATACTTCGTATAAGGTGTATTTAATCTATGTTTAAAAATTAAACATAGAACATCACGACTTCAGTTGTATAATGTTTGTTTTATAAAACTGTTTCAGGAACATGACAATATAGAAGTAAGAGACATGATAAAAACTGAAATATTTGTCCCTTACTAAACCACAACACAATATTTTATTTCGCATTCAAATTGTCTAAAATATCAAAATAGTCTTTTGCCCACAAAAAAAAAACCTAGAAGACCAAAAACTATACAATAACATAAAAGTTTATCGTGTGTTGTTCTGCCTAGTGTAGTATTATTTTGTCATATACGTATTTTTTAGCGGATCAAACGCACTCATTCATACATTTTGATTATAAAAATAGAGTTATACAAACAGAGCAGCGTTAACCTTAACACTTTATAGGTAGAAATTAAAGTATGATAATTATGATGGAAACCAGACCATGCCTCCAAATTAAAATCATTGACTCAATGAGAAAATAGCTGGTTGTTTAATTATGTATGGTACACGTTGAATATATTGGACCACCGTCGTTGCATCTTGGAAAGATGATTTACTTCTGACAAAATATTGTCATATATATGGTGCCCTAAAAAAACAAAGGAAGACAAAATGGTCTATTCAGGTAAATGTCTAATTTTGTCAGTTTTATTTAATTAGTTAGTAAGATAAGACGAAATCAGTGTTCTTCCCGTAGATTCCAATTCCAAATGAAATGAATCTCCTCCTCACTACAACAATATATATTTTACTTTAACTATGATTTTTTTTAGAGGATAGTGTACCAACATTTGTGTGCTAAGCAGCATATATATAACTAGAGTATAGTTTGATGTTTAATCTGCTTGCATTCATAAAATCTTGATGACTATGCCAGTATTAGTGTCTAGATTCTTTTAGTATTTTTTTTCCTCACTAGAATATAGACAATTATCAAGTAAGTTTTTCTGAATGACTCAAACTCTAATTTAAATGCTTTAATAATAAAATGATAGAGAACCGGAGAACAAGGAGTGGCATGTGGTGAAAGTTCCTTAATTGGTAGCAGGAGATTTTGCTTTTCTATTATAGAAAAATAGATTAAAAAAAGTAGGAGTATCCAAATCCAATACAAAGAAGGTTACCAATGTTGTCAAAATCGTGTGTTAAAACCTACAATTGTTTGATTTATATCAAGTGTGAATTTTGTGTGTTAAATCGGTTTTGAGTGATTTGGAATTTAACTTGATTTAAACGGTTTAACTTGTGGTGAAATCGGGTAAAATTTAGTTAATTTATTTTGATTTGACCTAATTTTGAAGAACTGAACTCTTTTTTTGTTTGTTTTAACTTTTAACAACTTTATAAACTTATTAAACTCTTGTTTTTTTTTTTTATGATGTTATAATTTAGTGGGATAATTTATGTTGTTTGATACAAGTTTATGAACGTGACACTTTATTATGGCGATTTGGCATATTTTTGTTTCATAATTAAGTTTAAGTTTTAAATTATTGATGTATTTATAGATTACATAAATATATATGTCATGTATATAATGACTTTAATATTATTTTAGAATGAGGTAAACTCGTGCAAATTCATGAGTTGATTCCACCTAGATAACACGAGTTGATATAAAAATTTGAGTTTGAAAAACTTAGTTAAGACCCAAGGGAATAGGAAAACCTCTCAATGGACACAGAGCGACCCAAGGAAAACTATAAAGTAACCGGGAACAAAAGACCCCTAGAAATTAGAAGAAAAAAAAAATATTTCAAAATAGTTGAAACAAGTTAAACCTATAGAACAAGACGTGAATCTCCAATTTCGAAAAAACCAAATCCAAAACCCAAAAATCGGATCCACATGGCTCGCGAAAAGCCTTAACTATACATGTAGAGGATGGTTCCGCAACCCACTCATAAATATGCAAGAAGACCATGATCTTTTTATCCGTATACCACTTTCAAGAGAGGAATTTGATATATGATCCACCAATTACTCAATGCACCCTATCTTATGGGAGAAGATACCATTGTTACGTGACTTCCATATCGACTACACCAGTGAATGTCAAACCACTGAAATATTCTAAAAAATATATTGAAGCATAGCTTGTTGCTACACTAACCAGTTGAATGTACTACGCTTGTAGGGAAACATCACCTGCAAAGTACACAACTACAACCCGAAATATCTACAATTACCCTAAGATGGAAAATATTTTGGTGAGAAAGTGTCCTATCTAACAACAATTTCCACGAGAAAGATATTACTCTTTTTAGAGCCCAACTCTTCCACAGTTTTATCAGGATTTAGAGTTCTTTTTCTGAAAACCACTCTACCTGGGGTGAACCGACCAAATGTAACACATAAGCTGAGTTGAACAGATACTTCCCACTCAGACTATAGATCTAATACCACATATGCCTCCCAACAAATCAACCTCCTTCTACTAGGTCGGACTGTTGGTGTTAGTTGAAAATACACATTTTAAGGAAGTAACACATTTCTTAGAATTATAAAGGAAGAGGAAAACTATGACTACTATACGAGCTCTATTTATTCGTTACAAGATGCATTAGTCAGAAACACTTTAAGTTTATATATTACTCTTTAATTTCTTTTACTCTTATCTTAGAGTATTGTGAGATGCGGTTATGTATTTACTTTGAAGGGTGTGGGTGTACTGGGGCTGATGGGTGTTTGAAAGTAGTCTATATGTAAAAATTTGCATATAGTGTTATTCTCTATTTCTCATTAGAAAACAATCATTGTTTTTTCTCCTATTTTAGAGTTTCCACGTTATATTTTTGTGTTATGGTTATGTTTCTTTTTTTTTTTCTATACCAGTTTTTGCAAACAACTGATATCAAAACTTTTGGTTTGGTACATGATAAGAATTCTTAGTATGCTATGTGATCGCAGCATTGTTTGATCTTCCACATAAAAAAAAGGATGGTATTCTAAAAGTGTTGCAATCACAAGTACCATATTGTGAAGTTTGGACTAAAGAAAATTGATGGATGAATCAATTTTGCCTCGTGAAATTTTCAAGTCAAGAATGTGTTGGTAGAATCGAGATTAGACAAGGTATTGATTAGTAGATGAGCACTGATTAACATTGACACAAATTGTTTGTAAAATTATGTTGATGGCTGAAGAGCTTTCTGCCAACATGGAAGTTGCACAATAAGTTTTCACCATGATTTTCAACATGTGAAAGTTCTTGGAGTGATTTAACTTCAAGTAATATATTCTTTATCGTGGAGTATTCTTTTGAACAGTGATTGTCGGTGACAATGGAAGCAAATGTATCATTTTCAATCAAGGTGGAGATTGTTGGTGTTGGTTCAAAATATACATGTTGAAGAAGTCTCACATTGCTTAGAATTGTAAAGGAAGAGGAAGATTAAGACTATATATATATATATATATAGACCATATTTATTCGTTACAATATGCACCAATCAGAAGCCCTTTAAGTTTATGTCTAACATTTGTCTTTCTCATGTACCCTTGTCGTAGACTGTTGTGAGATGTAATTAGATTTCTACTTTGAAGGGTGTGGGTGTACTAGGGTAGTGAGTGTTCGAGAGTAGTCTTTGTATTGTAAAAATATGCATATAGTATTATTCTCTAGTTGTCATTGAATGATGATATTGATTTTTTTTCTTTGATTTCTTCTTGGTGGTACAAACATATGTTGTTAGAGTCTCACGTTTGAGAGGGAGATCAACGGGTAAAGATCCTCTCCATTTGGTATAATAAATGGATGATGCAATTTGGAGAGAGATAGACACATAAAATAGATAGTGGGTCCTACTATTTAGTGGGTTCCACCATCATTAATTACTTTTTAGTTTTTTGATTTTTTTTTGTCTATATCTCTCCAAATGGATGAAATGAAGAGAATAATAAACGGAGAAGATCTTAACTCGAGATCAACCATGAATAGATGCAATGATTAATGGAGAGATGTCAATTTCTTAAGGTTTTCAATGAAGATATAGTGTCTTAATCTCTTGTAATCATGAATCGTTGCTTTCCGTCCTCCTTAGACTATCCAATTTATGTGCTTGTTTAAATTGATAGTCAATTTGACAAAATCATGATGATACAATTTATTAAATCTTCGAAGTATAACTATTGTGAAATTTTGTATTACTCGGTATATTATGTCAAACTTACCGTCTGTATAAGTATAAACGTACCTACATTTTTACCGGAAAAAGTGATGAATTTGGAGGAGTCAAGCACATAGTAAATATATTCCTCAAGAGACACGAGAGCATCAAATTAAGAGCTTCTGAAAAATGAGCAATTGATTCTATGCATAGAATTTCGAACCATATGAACAAATTGACCTTAAACTATACATTAAATTGTATTGTAGTACGTGCTTATATGAACACGAGGCGTAGCCTTCAACTTCATGCTAGTGCTCTCTTCTTGAGAAAGGTGTGCCTCGCATGACATATATCCAAGTCGGTTTCGTTTCTGATTTTTTCCACCGTCTTCGTTTTTTTAACCAAATGTATTCTCCATGGAACTATTTGGTCAAAATAACCGAAGTTTATTTAAGAGATGGGTCTTGTTAACGACTGCCTCGTGGCAGATTGTTTTCTCTAAAGAATTGAACCCAATACCAAGTAGATTTTGTAAAAGCTAATTCAATTCGGTTTGTTAGTCAAAGTTAGAAGTAGTTATAACTTTCAGATTTATTTTAGGTGAACTTTCAAATTTACTAGTAGCTTTGTGTTTTTGTGAGTGTTATCGATTATGAGATTTAGCATTGGTATAAATACATGTATTTGATTTGTTTTCGGTACAAGTAACAACTAATTCAAGAGAAAGTCTAGTATGAATCATCTTAGTGATCTTCTGGTAAACTAATACTTAAAATATGTTTAAAAGTCCAACAACTCACCTTAAAATGGTACAACTTTCGAAGATACATGAAAACCTTGTTTACCTTTTAAGAACATACACACATGCAAATGCCACCATCCAAAACCGTGTTTAGAAGCACTAAATATATAACGGCTTAAACAATGAAGTTCCCCAATTTAGATGCTTAAATGGGTCAGGTTTATGTATGTAGTACTTAATAAATACTAGACATCTCAAATTCATACTCCGTTAGTGCAGAGACCAATGCCAAAATCTGATGAAAGTGCAGGGACCAATGACACATTTAAACCTTATATATATCATTATATTTCAATAAAATTTATTTATTTTAATACAATTTATTAAGTGGAGTCTCGAAAAAGTGACAAAAGAGTGTGATTCAATAGTCATCACTCTATAAGCACCATAATTTTTACTCCACATTTAGGATGTCTATTTAGTTTAGTGGTTCCAAGAAGAGAAATGATATTTGTACAACCATTTTGTGACAACTTTTGAACAACTTTTTCTCTCATACGCACATTATATTCTTTTCCTCCTCTCTTCCTTTTTCTCTCTCCATTGTGTTTGACCAATAAGAAGAGAGAAAAACTAGGTTGTCATCAAAGTTGTCTTCAAATGGATGTACATATATCACTACTCTTCCAAGAATAGAATCCTTCCGAGAATAAATGGAGCAAATAAGTAAATTGGTTTTTAAATTGTGAGCATGAGTCCGAATAGTTTCACAATTTTGGAAATTGGTAAATATATTTATAAAATTGTACTCCCTTCGTTTCAAAATACATGTCGCAATTTTACAATAAGCACTATTCACATAGCTTATTTTGACCATATTTTTTAACTAATATATAAATAAAAATGTTAGCATGTAAGATATTGTTTGATTTGTCTAAATCAATATTTTCAAAATATCAAATTTTTATAAATTTTTATTATATATAATTAAAGATAGTAATGGTCAAAGTTGTTTATTGACATGTGTGCAGTGATTGACTGCGACATGTATTTGAAACGGAGATAGTAACACATGTAAAAATACTTAATTTTCTATTAACTTTAGAGTTGTCCCAAAATAGTTATAGATATATCATTTCTCAAGCTTTTATCGTTGGAGACCATGAAGTGTCTTGAAATTAGGGCTATTATTTTTTTCACCCTATGCGTTTTTCACACGCCCTAATTTTTTTCCGAAATATCATTTGTTCATATTCTATAATTCGAACTCTTATAGAGGGATTTTCGGATTATACAATCCGAAACATATTGAAACTCATAAATGGTTGTGTAATTGATATCAAGGTCTTTGCTGACCATCGTACAATTCCCACAAAAATTGAAAAGAAATTTCAGAGATCATATGAATAGTCAGCAGTGACCAAGATATCATAAACCATTCAAAACTAAAAAAATAAAGAAAATAAAGAAAATTTTATAATGGATGAGAAGTAAAGAATGAATAAAAGTATTGAAGGATGCAAGGTTGTTTATAGTCATCAAATGTTGCTAGATCGTAACTACAGTTAAACGAAACATGCTTAACATTTAAAACTTGATTAATAAACCACAAATCGTCCAAACCATTTATGCAACACCACCGTCCACGGTTTGGATAATAAAATCTGAAAGCTTTAGAGAAGAATTAGGATTATATAATTTGAACCGTCCTAGGCTGTGTTTATGTTTGAGGTTTGGAGGGTTTTGCATGGTGCACAACACATGAAAAAACTAAACAACATAATCCAACAACATAAAACAACATAATAAGATTAGTGATGATGAAAGGGAAGGTGTTCCAAAAAGGTGCTTTGAACTCGATCTTGTTGCCTGATGGTCGGTTTAGGCAGGTGTACCAAATTGTTTAGCAAGTAATAAAGTGATAAGTAGAACATCGTATCCACAGAGATTGTCGTTTCGTCCAAACAATTCGCGTTACTTATTTGAGAACAAAATAATAAATAAAGAGATAAGAGTTTAGAGTTTGCAATTTAATATGTTTGCAACAAAGCAAGTTTACCTGTTTGATTGCATAATGTTAGCGGCGGTTAAAATTCATTGAATCTCCTCTATTCATTTGTTGGAATTATTTAACAGTCAAGTCGCATTCTGTAATCCTAACTAGACTATCTAAGTGATGATTTCGTTGGGACATGATAACCTAATCAGTTGTCAAGTTGCACTTGCTGGTCGCATGGAGATCCTTACATGCGGGGTCTTGCTCTCGCATAGATTTGGTTTATTCCTCTGTCTATCGAGTTGCACATGTTGATCACAATAAGATTATACACGTGCTACGGTATAGGGTTATCAATCCTATATGATCCACCACCTTCGTAATGATTATTAGTGTGGGGTCTTACTCACTTAGGGGTTATTAAAACATAAATTAATTGGCGTTCCTAAATTTCTAAATGTACGGTGGCCAGTGTTTCTAAATATTTTCCATCTATGAATCTTAGATGTATATAACACACTCTCTCTCGGTAGTTCTACAAACGGGCACCCATATCGGCGTCTACCTTACCAAGGTGCGAGGAGAATGGAGTTACTAGGCTGATTTAAGTCGTGAAGTCACTAGTTTCCTTAATTACTAACTAGTTACTATCTAATTTCAACAGATTTGCATCAATATTAGTTATGTCAACTCCTAAGTACTTATTATCAGGGTACACTCGCTTTCGGTTTGTTTCATTAGTTACTAACTAATTACTTTCTAGTTAGACAAATATAAATATCAATATTAGGTCATGTCACTACCTAAGTGCCTAAATCAGGGTTGCACTCCAGAGGAGACAAATCTTACGCATTATAGTAAAACTAAATAGCAAATAGAAAATAACTAAATAAACGGCTTTAAATTAAATAATTATCCAACAAATAAAATAGAGGTTCATCTTAGAGCCCTAGCCTAAAAATATTTAGTTACCCATGGTAACTAAAAACAAATTATAAAAGAAATAAAACATATCCTAGAAAAACTTTGAGTGAGGAGAGAGAAACTTCTCCCTGGAAGTTCCTAGTGCTTGCCTTCCTCTTGAACCGCTTAGTTATGAATGAGAAATTGTGAATGAGGAAGACAACATTTATAAAGAAAGTTTCCACGTGATATTAGGCTAAAAACGCGGACTTTCAGGCACAAAAAGTCACAAAACAATGCCTTCACCCGTAAGGCACAAGCGCCAGTGTTAGCCTGCATTTTCAACAGGCTCAATTAGGTCCCGTTTGTTTCAGATTTTTTCTAAAAAAAATCATTTTTTTTTCATTTTTAGGAGTTTGTTTAGGATTTTTAGAAAAATCATTTTATCAAAAAAAAAAATCTATTTTGACCCTAAAATGAAAAGCTATTAGGATTAACTTTTCTCAAAATCTATTTTTTTCAACAACAAGGAGATAACACATGTACATGTTAGAACTCATTTTTTTTTTAAAAAATCGGATTTTTATGGATAGTAGGCAAACACAAATAACTTCAGATTTTTTTTAAAATCTCTATAAAAAAATCTCTAGATTCATTTGAAACAAAATCTATTTTTTTTAAAGCTGAAACAAAACATACCCTTAATGAAGTCAACATTTGTTGACTTTTGACTTTTTAGGAATCAAAGTCTTTTTTCTTTAGCATGAGGATCTCGACAAAGTCTGGATTTAGCGTGTGCAAGAATCTAAAAGCTCCGAAGTTCGACGAGACATAAGCCAAGGTGCAAGTTTGTCGAAGTGAAGAAGTAACTGTCGAGGCAAGAAGAATTTGAATCCAACAAGAAGCGGTTTCCCTTAGTGGAAAACGTGGGGGACAAGCGGTTGTCCGATGCAAAGAAGAGCTGATCGTGGGAGTTAGCCTCTTTCAATTATTGTACTATGTATAAATAGTAATTTTCCATTTGGAAAATAGGTCGCAAATCACTTATAGAAATTCTACAACACTTGAAGTACCGGCGCGTGAGAAAAGAGTTATACAAAATGTATGTAATATGATTTGTCGAACCACCTTTACATTAATGCAATTTATTTTTTTCTTTAGGTTTATGCGTTTTAAACCTTTAAAGTCTTTTTACTTGCATTTCCTTTACTTTTTGAAGTCTTTTTTACTTGCCCTGTCGAGAGACAGTTACCTTTTCTTGAAAAAGAAACCGTCTTGTTCATTAAGCAACCTATGAACCTGATAAGCTTTTACTCACTTTTTTGAAAACAACGTGCACAACATGTTCTAGGATTTCTGGTTTGATCCTGCTTGTAATAACCAAAACCAACCCTTCTTGTTCGCCAAAAACACCATGAACAATATTATCATTAACATTAAAAAAACCTCAATTTTTTATTGTTGATGATTTTCTTTTGAATTCGTTGTAACCCTCAATAAGTGTTTGATGATCTCTAAGATACATCTATAAAAATTTTGGCGATGTGATATTCATGTGATTCACAAAAAATTGTCGCATGTTTATTCCACTAATTTTATTTTATTTTTGATAAATAGATGAAATGCTAATAAGCATGGACAATAAAATTATTCACCATTTAAACTTTTTTCACTACTTCAAAATTGTTACATAAATTACTTTAACGAGTGGAAATATTATTTTGATGACAAGATTAATCCGCACATCCAAGAGGGTGTACATTGTACAATATTATGCATCCAAAGGCATGATGGTTCAAGAGCTATATATATCATTTTTAACCTTCAAGATACACTTGATGGTGGTTGCTCTGCCATATTTCTCAACATGCAAATGTAGATTTTCAGATTCAAACCTGTGCACTTCAATCATCCCATTCACATTCCAACGAGTTCCAGCATTCACCTGTCGTGGATGGATACGGAAACGGAAAGTTGAGTTGTTCGTAGAAGCGTCCGCAACTATTGGCCTTACAGCATTCACCCGGCATGGTTGGAAACTGGGAAGGACTTTTGGCTTGCTGGTAGAAGGGTCTTCGCATATTGGCTCGGTAGAAGGGTCTTCGGCTATTGGCTTGCTTGTAGAAGGGTCTTCGCCTATTAGCTTCATAGCATTCACGTAATTGCGATGTGCAGAGAAAGGTGTTGATGATTTCCAAAATAATGGAATCACAAGATATATAACAAAAGGAACCTGAAAAGGAAAACAACGATTCAACGAAAGAGAACGAACGTGCGACACTAGGATCTCATTCAGCATTTAACTAAGTATACGTTAAATATGCGAAAAAGTGAAGGTTGGTCAAGTGCCAAGTGGAAACTAGAACTCTAAATAAATCACTAATATTTCATGATTTTAGGAAATTGAAAATCTCAACCATGTCTCTTTGATCAACAATTCAGATCGTAACTGTAATATCTTTCAATCAAAATAGCTTTTGAAGCATCTATCAAGTCAAAAGTTCTTTTTCTAATTTTTTTTTTTAAAAATTTTTAAGCCACTTTTGTCTTAAGTTTACCATGTTGAAAACTACTATTCAATTCAACTCGTTTAATTGTGTTTTTTTTTTTACAAACGAGATGGCTAAGCTATCATAAACTCACACACAAAGAGGATGTATCGGGGTTCAAACCCCGATCATAACGTCCAACCTAACAATTTCTACATTTTTGTCAGTTGAGCTAGGACTTATGGGACTTGTTTAATTGTGTTACTCATGACTTTTTAAACGCCAGTGAGCTATGAAAAAACTATCTTGAACATTAAAAGACTTTAGTTGCTTTTTCAAACAAATATTATATCTTATTTTCGAAATTGTATCATTAATCATATTCATATCTCAACTTTAGTATTAATTGGATGATGAGTATACATCCAACTAAATTTTATGAGTATCATTGTGTTCACCGTATACTCTATCTCTTTTTTTTCACTTTATCTCTCTTTTCTTTTCTTTCCCTTGGGAGTTTTATTTTCCATTTTCAGAAGTGGTCAATCAATCCTTTTATGTGTGAACGGGATATAAAATTGTGGATTAAAGTGTCAATTTTCTTTGTGAAAGTTGCATTGATAATTTAATATAACTATTTAACGGTGCTTGGGTTGAATAGTCCTTAGGCTGAATCAATATTTTGTTATTAAATTAAGATGTTATTTATACTAATCGGTTTGTGATTAGGAATAGGTGAAACTTTTAATGTATAATTTTCAAATAGGTAACTCGGTTGACGAGTTAAGAGACACTAAAGAACTTTTAAAAGGTTTGGGGTTTGAATCTTGAAAATTAAACGGAAGCATTAACTACTAACATTTGTCAATACAAAAAAGTAGTATGAAAACAGAGATTAAGATGAAAAGTCCATTGTCACAAATTTAATTTTATACCGAAGAGGACTGCGATGAAAGGCATGTATGTATACTTTACTACAACGAATAAATGAATCGATGTCAAAGGAATAAAAAACACATACATTATTTTTAATAATTTGGAAAGGTGTATGATAGAATATTTTGGTAGGTTAGTTATGTTGAAAGGACTTAGAGAAGAGATATATAGTGCATGTATTTGATTTTGAACCACCAACAACATAAGAAAGGGATCACAATTAGAGTTAAGATCATAGAGTAAAATATAATTTTCTCTAATATTATAGGTATGTTATAGGAGTTTGCTTTAAGTCCACATTTTTTATCTAAGTTATTAACATACTTAGAGAACAATATTTCACATACTTATGAGTGTATATCCCACCTAATTATGATGGGTAATAATCTATGTTGAAGAAACTATCTCTCACTTTCTCCACTCGGGTAGTGTGCTGGCTAGTTTAACTGGTTTGAGTTAAGGGATCAGGAGTTAGAGATCTTGGATTCAAATTTTTTAAAAGAGAAAAATATAGGAAAAAACTTAAGTACAATTCCTTAGGTGCTTTTCGTATGGTTCTTAACTAAATTCACCATGATTTTCTTAAATTCATAATTCTCTCAAAGTTTGTTATCTCCAAAAAAGTTGTATTTTTGGTTAAGAACCATACGAAAAGCACCCAAGGAATTGTACCTAAGTTTTGTCCAGAAATATAATCTAACAACAAATTACTATCATTTGTATCGTTTGAAAGGACACTTCCAAAGTCTCTGATTTCACGTTGATAGCCATTACCAATGAACCCTATCTTATTAGGGACTCTATTTTTTTACCTACCACTTCTAAAATATGAAACTACCATTGACCAAAAAAATAAAAGAAAGGTACCAAACTCTAACAATACAATAAATAAGAAATATGAAACTTTTGCTTACATTTTATTATGGTGGTTGCAGAAGGTTATCAGAAATGATTTTATGTTTATAACCTTTTGGACTAGAAGCTTGACAAATGTTATGCAGATTCTCATTTCAATTCATGCAGATATTAATATAATCATAAAAGAAGGGATAAGCTACAATAATGTGCCAAGAACTAACTCCTCAAACCACTAAAAATCACATGCATTCCCTACAGCAACCATGGATTAACAAGAATCTACATAGCAAATAAATTGTAGTGACTAGTCATAATAAAGAAAAGTAGACAGTGTAGCCATTTGCACAAAAATCATCAGCTCTAATTAAACAAAGCTATGATCCACAGACTCTGATACGAACACCTGACACGACGTAGATACACTGTAAATGTCAAAAACATAGGACACTAATGGACAACTGCTCAATAATTGAAACCTCATCTCCCTGAAATCAAAGGAATTTAAGTTTCTTAAAAAAAGTATCAGCCCCAGCTACAGCTCATAAAGAACATTTATATTTGAAGGAAACAGTCTCAGTTTATCTTCAATGCAGAAATCAATTGAGACCAAACCCTTCCAATTAGTAATTGCACGGCATGCAATACAATCCGGGGGGGGAAACAAAAAAATGTCAGGTCAGACCAACACAAACACTTGTAAATTGTAATTAAAACCTGTTTTCTCAAAGTTACAAGAGTAGTGGTAGAATCTATCTTGTAAAATGAAGATTTTTTTTTACTAAATTTCAAGCTTTCGATCGATCGTTCATGTCAATCAACAAATTTTGAACAGCGGCATAATGATTCAAACAATTTCCTCTCAACTAAATTTGACATTGGGAGCTACTAGATGCACGCATATAGGTGACGGGGAGAGGATGCCCATGAAAAATGTAGCAGAAGACAAAGATGGCAGCAAGAAAGATTACCTCTAGCATTCATAAGAGTATCCTCTCAATTTTAAACAGTTTTGTAGTGCAACAGTATAAATACATAACTAAAACTAGTAAAACCGGTTTCTATAATCACATCAAGATAAAGTCACAAAAGTATAAAGTAAATCATGTTCTTAACCAGTTATTTTCCCTGAGGAAAAAAAAAAAGTTGAAAGAACCCATTTACATGAGAAAGTTACATATAAGGTAAAGGTTCAAGAAAAGATTTAAAAAAGTTATATTACACGAGCATGCAAAAAGTTGAAGTTACAGATACACAATTTCAGTGCCAATGCCATATACATTTTCAAAATGGTCATGTCGAGGAGAATCTCAATTCGAAGAAAACACTTCAGGTGAAAACAAATCACTGGTAAACCTTTGTTATGTAAGTGTCGATCACAATCTGATATCATGTCGTAAGACTTTAGTAGCTTAGTAGATAGAAGCATCAAACCTTGGCTCATAGAAACAAGCTTGATTGTTGTATGACTGAAATGCACTCCCACCAATCCAAGACCAGACCTTTTTATCGACATCAAATAGTAGGCCCTTCCCTTGGTTATAAGACGTGAAGCAAATTAAGTTATCAAGTCCAAAGCATTCAAATCTCTCAGCTGACAATCTCAATAACGAACGAAAATACCTCGGTGGCATCCTACTGATCTCCCCCCACAAAATCTTGGCATGATCCAATTCCCAAATTCTTATACTCTGCAGAGTGCTATAAAGGCCAATCCTTCCAACAAGAAAAAGCCGCTTCTGAGTACCAGCAACCAAGTAACCATCAAGTAACGATCGTGGGAACTTAGCCGGAATATGTTCCCAACGATTTATATCTAGTCTGTACATCATCAAACCAAGCGGCGAAAGGGTTTCCAAGTACAACCTAGAATCACAATACGCCATCTTTGAAGAACAAAGATTGGAAGCCGGCATAGTCTGATGGACCGACCATTTATCTTCCTTTGAGTCATAAATTTCAGTCGGCAATGACTTGTCACTACATATATCATTAGTGGCTATCACTTTAAACGACTGATCCGATCGATCAACAACCACTATCAGTTGCCTTTGTTGATTAAAATGCATACTTGGCAATTTCCTCCAAGTTTGAGTGAGGGGATTACAAACAAGTATATAAAAAACTGATCCTTCGCACCCGGAAAAGCAAACAAGACCACCAGATGACCCAACCAACCAGATCGCCCAATGCGGCAAAAACGTGAAACACATTCTATACCAAGTTTTAAGAGGCAAACTGTAAACAGAACATTGTGGGATCAACGAGCTCTTACAGAAACTAAGAACACAAGGTCCATGTGACGGAACACTGGAATGAAACTTAAGAAAACTACTATCTTGAAGCAATGAATTCCATCTCTTACAAACCGAACGAAGCCGAAAAATAAGAAATGGCGGAACTCTAGCTAAGATCTCATGCAACAAATCCTCAGGCAACATAGCCCATATATTATCCTCCATTTGAACATCAGCATGAACTACTTTACCAAATGTAGCATGTGTTTCTTCATCTAAACCCCTTGGTTTAGTCTTAACAACCTTTTGCCTTGAAGGACTCGTGTTCCTCGACCCGACTCGACCCATTGGACTAGTATTCCTTGATCCATTTCCCCTTGGAGGAGAAGCTTGTATCCAACATCTAACATCACCACCTAAAACTACATTTTCTACTGCTTCACCAATACTAACCCCAGACCCTAATTCAGAAGATTTCCCTACACAATCCATTTTCTCTAATCCCTTAAAAAAATCAGATTTAAATCCTAAAGCACAAAATTTCAGATTTAAACCCTGTATCATAAAATTCAGCAGACCCACAAAATTTATTGAAACCCTAAAGCACAAATTTTGAAGCAACCCCAGAAAAACTAACACAGATCAAGATCTAAAAATCTGATTTTTATTCAAAATGATGCACATGGTGATGATTGAATTGAATAAAGATTAAATTTTTGAAGTGAGATAACAGAATTGAAGAGTTAAGCTATGATGGGATGTGTGATGATAAACAATTACCTCATAGATTTTATAACCATTGATTGATGATGGAAAAAATGAAATTGTGAGAGAAAGATTGAAGAAGAAAGAACCAGAACTTGGTTAAGATTAGAGTTTCTGTGTTTCTGTCTTTTGGGTTGGATTTCGTTTTGGTACTTTTGTTTGTCACTATTTTGACAAAGGCAACAACAAAATTCAAGAATACAATGTGATGGTACTTCTTGTTGTGTTCCTCTGCGAGCTGTTCCACAATTTCAACCTGTACCTTATCTCCACGTCATGTGCTCTTTTTTTTTTTGTTTAACCAATTTTTTTTTGGTGGTCGGGGTTTGAACCCAGACCTTGCGCATTGTTCATATCAATTGAGTTAAGCTCATGAGAACATTTTTATTTAACCGATTAAGCTTGAGGTACTTCACACAAAGTAGTTGACAATCTAAAATTTGATCGAGATAAATAAAATCTGATAAAAATTGTTTTAAGCATAATCGAACTCAGATTCTTTTAAATAAAAGAACACATTAACATTTGAACGCAATCATGTGGCTTCACCATTTGTTTCTTTTTATTAAGAAAAAAAAATCATTTTATAAATTTTATAAGGAAAATGATAACCAGTGTCATCAGGTCAATGGTTAAGAAAGCAAATATAGCAATGTCGCATTGGAACTTTTGCATTCAACTTATCAAAAGTCTAAAAAGTTGTATTTTCAACTTAAAACTTTCTTTTTTTGAATTCTTTAATCATTGTCCTAAGAACATTTGTTAGCATCACTCATTTTATAATAGTTATATTATTTTTTTTTAGTTAAAATGTTTATCAATGTTTTCAAAGTCAAATAGGATATTAAATACTTCCTCCGGTCTCAAATGTAAGAAACAAAAAAAAATGCACACATATTAAGAAAGTGGATTGACCACATTTAAGTCATTATAAAAAGTGATATTTTTTTAATTTTACACTTCTCTTGAAGTAGTAAAGACATTAATGAGGTGAGTTTAATGAGAGTAAACTTGAAATTGTGGCATTTAATAGGCTCATTTTACTATACTTTTTCTTATATTTTATATTTGAGACTCGAGGGAGTACGCTAGAGTTGGTTAACCCTTTGATTTCAATGGAAAAATGGTGGGTTGTATAAACTTGTACAGATTAACTTAAATAAGGTATCGTTCCATAGAAATTAAAAATGAGAATATTGAGCTAAATAAAAATCATTAGTGTTGGTTTCTTAAAGTTGCTTAAATTGTTACCATTGGACTAAATTATGTTTGCATTGTTTAAAGGTAATGTGGCATTGTGAAGATCATCTATAAATTCAACTTTGAGTTCCTTATTTCCTCTGGATTGGAGATGCTAATACTCCCATATAACATACACAAATTCTCCCTTAAAAAAAATACACAATTTCTTCATTAAAAAAAGAAATGATATTTGTACAACCAGTTTTGACAACTTTATCTTTTATATTCACATTAAGTTTTTACTTTCTCTATATTATTTTCGTGTCAATACTTACTTTTTTTTATAAATTTATGGTTGTCTCAATAGTTATTCAAATAACACACTTATAAAAAAATACACAAATTCTCTCCAAAAAAAATACACAAATTAGGAGTGAATATGGTGAGGTCCACTATTTCTCTAAAAAAAATGCTGAGGTCCACTATTGCGTTGGCTGTTGGTCCACTAACCTGTGGTTGATTACTGTTAAGCGCCTAACTTAGGGAAGACTAATTTTATTTTTTGATGATGATGAAGAAATGAAAATTGACTATTGAAAAATTCCACAAAATTAATAAGCCTTTATTTTTATTTGACAAATGGAATCATTCACTGCATTTGAATTGAATAATTCATTTACAAGATGGTCGTATTAAAGCAAATAAATGAAAATTATTTCTGATAGTAACATTTTTGTGGTAAAAACAACTCAGTTTCTGGTTTTAATTGGAGACTGCCAATATTATTTTTGGCTTGCTGTTTCAAACATGACGAATAAAAGGAAATATTAAACGGAAGTTAAGGAAATAATAATAGAAAAATTAAACACTTATTTATTGGAATGTAAGAGCTGAAAAATGTCATGGCCAAAAGTTAGGCCTGATGATGAAAACTGTCTTGTTTGGTGTTTACACCAGGCTGGTCCACATAGTACAGGTTTAATAACTACTGAAATTAACACATGTTTACGGATTAAATAATAATGTACGAATTTTTCTTCTTACTTTTAAAACTATTTATTTCCTTAATTTATCGTAAGTTAACTCATGCTGACACATTAAAGATTGGTTGAATTGGGTTAAAAACAGTTAAACTGATCTTAAAAGTGTCAGTCACGTTGAAAAATGCCGAACATGAATTAACTTACGTTAAATTAAGGGAATGAGACGAACGAAAGGGAGAAGAGCAATTTTCTTATATTGTACAAGTTTTTTTTTTTTTAACAAACTAAACTAGCCCAACTAAACTGGTACCGAAAACAATTGAACATATGTCTTTGAAGAGAAACATACTCCACTATCTCAAGTCAATATCATCTGGTCAATTCAAATAGGTTAATATTATACAAATTTAATTTTATATTTTGCCCCCAAACATTTATTTTAGGTTATACTTTGATCTTCTACATTTTAAAAGTTTTAATTTGGTCATACATCAATAACGCAAGGATTAGTTGATCCCTTGTGTTAAGTCTTGACTAGATCGTGTATAAAATATAGCATGTCTAATGAGAGCTAATTAACGTGTACATAAATGCTTAATTTCATATTCGATCACTTACATATATTTTAAGCTTCACTTTATTTCTTAAGTTTTAATTTGGCCTCTTCTTATTAAAAAAAAAAAAAACTTTAAATTCTAGCCTCTAACCGAAACTTTTAAAACATTCAAGACCAAAATGAAACACCAAACATGAAATTAAGCATGTAGTATGATTAGCATCAATGGCTCTATGTGCATGAATCTGACAAATAACTTCACACAAGAAACATGGACAACTGTTGAAGATTAATTAAAGAAGGACAAAGAATAAATATTGCAGTGAAATCAAATTACACATTTACAATCCAAAATAAATTCTGCATTTAAAATCTAAAAGCATGTCCCAGCATAAATAGACACATGGTTAGAATAAAACAGTTCGCAAATATGGTTTTCTACCTTAACCTCAATATAGGGAAAAACTTCCTATCATGAATCCATGAACTAAAAGGTCTCGAGAGTTCCAAATAACAAGACAATAACCTACAAAACAAAGTAAATGGCCTAAATTTATGAGCTTGTAATCCAATTCTTAGTTACAATTGCTCTGCGTCATCAACAAGGAGGGAAACATATTTTGCTTGAAGATATGTTAAATATATTCAAAGCTATAAATCAAGATAAACTCATACTATGACACTTATATGATAAATAGGATTCTTGAAATAATCTTTTTTTTTTTTTTTTTTATAAAAGCAAATTTAACTATTATCATTAATCAACCAATGCTCAATACAAGAAGGATAAGAATCAAAAATACAGTGATTAGTCCAAGAACATGCCGCCTTAGCTAAAGTATGAGCAATCATGTTCGCTTGTCTCCTAACAAACTTCACCTTGAAGTTGGAATGTAAGTATTTCAAGAAGGATTCTTGAAATACTTAATTATACCATTCATCTCATCGTCTTTCCAAGATAATTCTTGTGAAGGTACCAGAAAACTTGAACAATTAAATAGAAACACAAATACTTGTTTTTGAACCAAGACCATAAATACTACTACTACTATATATATTATATCCGGAAGCCAAGCTATGGCGAAGTACTTGACAATGGAACTAGAGTGTTTGTATGAAGCCACACTTCAACTTCAAAATTGCCCAAGGCAATGCCCTCAATCTTTGTCAATTGTTTGGTATTGACATTGTAACCAAAATGTATGTTTTCATTTTTTGTGAACATATATATTTCCCATTGAATCTAGAGCTTGAATGATAACTTGATCGTTGATCCACAAACAAAATTCCACACCCTTAATATCAAGCTTATAACCACAAGCATCAACATAATCTAAAGGTCCCATCTCGGTGGCATTTAACATGGGAATGTGGAATCCTTTCCCACCATGGGAAAGTTTTTTTAAACCATCAGATCGAAAGGAAACATTATTTTTACTTTAGACTTTCCACACTGTATCTTTCTTCTCTCACTGTCTTCAACCTCTAATGAGACACCAATAGACCCACCGCCACCATCTGAGTCCAAGAGCCACCTCTAAACAATTGATTTCAGCTTAAATCTATTATGCTCATCATCTTCATCCTCTTCTTAATCCCCCACAAAAAAAAAAAAACAATTTCATTATCTTCTCAAATCCAAAAGT
>Ga0228711_1003000_pt1 | contig 26182 bp, 12 predicted proteins | sample MedpolnodulmetaG_2_FD_177996 | JGI IMG/M metagenome (GOLD analysis project Ga0228711, IMG submission 177996) | Root nodule microbial communities from Medicago polymorpha collected in Santa Monica, California, United States - brown nodules | ecosystem: Host-associated > Plants > Roots > Nodule... | reverse complement strand
TTAATATACGATGTTTAATTAATAACACAATAACAATACGTGCTATTAATATATTATGTATAAAACCAATGAATTTGCCATTTAATTAATGTTTATATAATAAAAGTAAATAATCGACAATCTAGCCTGTGCTTGGCACGGGTGTTCAAACTAGTGTATATAATTCTTAATATAGACTAAATACATCACTTAGTAAATTAATTTAAAAAATTTAATTCTCTTATATAAATGAGACCAGAGTAGTATAAGTGGTAGCAATATTTGATAAAGTAATAGAAATATTATAGGAATAATTGATTTGTATTAGAGGCAAGTTAGGAAGTAAGCCAAGTGTAGTTTACATGCCAATGTTTTCTATATCAAACTAGCGGGCTTTCAGAACCTTAACATAATCAGATTGAGATTAAGTCCCTTTAGGACGGATAAGTCATCGAGACTTTAGAGCTAAGATATTTAACATCTTCTAAAAAAATTAAGTAATATATATATAATCTAATTTATGAACCAAAACTCAAATTCAACACAAATAGGTAACAAATTTAATTTTTATCTCAATTTCAGTTTATTTGGTTAACGAATCAAATTTAAATATTTAATTATTGAATATATTCCCTCCGTTTCGAATTAAGTGAGTCATTTGCTCATTTTACATATATTAAGAAAAATGTATACATAAAGGAGAGAGAAAAATGATTTTAAGTGAGTCATTTGCAATGGTTTTAAGTGAGTCATTTGCTTATTTTACGTATAGTTAAATTTTGGTCTTTGTTCGAACACAGTCGATGTGGGACAGTAAAAATATCCCATACGGGATGCGGCAGAAACGTGTTTTGCTAATTGCCTCACTGAGTGAACCCAAAGACAAGACAAGCCTGTGTCTCCTCCTTTATCGTTCTTGCAAAATGTCACACCGTACTATCAGGTACTTTACCTATCATTTCTATCTTTTCATTTTGCATATTATTACTTAATCAATTTTGTTCTTTATGGGTAGTTCTTCTCAGCACCAGAAAAGACAATACCACAGGAAACATAATCATCATCACTATGGACGGCAAAGAAAATACATCCTTCGAAGAGTATGCTTCCAAGGTAGATGTGGGGTGAAAATTAGTAAATGATGTATTCAAGTAAGAACTACACATAAAGAAATGAATTGCAATTACTAATTTTTTAATCATACGAGCTTTTAAGCTATAAGCCATAAATTTGAATTTATGTCTTACCAAACATACCCTTTACTAATTTACTAAGATCAAAGATCATTTCAATCATTGCTTAATTGAAGGAACTACACATAAGTAATTGCTTATGATGTATTCAGTAACTTGCTTTCAAGTTTTTATGATGTATATGAGTGTAGGAACTACACATAAAGAAATGATGTATTTAGTAACTTACTTCCATACAGAGAAACTGAGAAAATTAAAGAAAGTAACTTTAGAGTTTAGTGTCTTTGGTGACAGGTTCTTTTGGGTTGGGAAACATTTGTAAACACCTTGATAGTGAGATTTCATTATTGGAATGATGAAAAAGCTCTCTTTAGTGTTTTCTCTTAGGATTCATTTAGGAGTGTGTGTGACCTGAAAAATGGGGGAAAACTAGGTTTTGTTCTCTATGAGTTTTTAAGCTAATTTCTTGTAACCTCTTTGTATAATTCTTATCACAGTGGATCAGAGAGTTGTTCTCCTCCCCATAGTAGATCATTTTGGACCGAACTAGGTAAATAATATTCGTGTGTTGTTTTTCTTCCTTTCTCTCTTATCTTTGCTGTTTTGAATATGTTTGTGTTGTTTCACACTTATATCTAGGTATGTTTGTTGTTGTTGCTTGAAACTAGTTTACTCATCGACTACTACTTCCTTTGCTCTACACATCTAAGTTTTATTGATGTGATTATTTGTTCAAATTCACAACAACAATGATAATATTTTAATTTTGTCAAAAAAAAATGATAATATTTTAATTAATATCTCTCACACCCACTAATATTTTAGACAAGATCCACCATCAATCAATATGCAGTGGCAATTCTTTTAAACAGAATATAAAAAAAATTGATTTCACAAAAAAAAAAAAATCAGGGACTTGATTATTTCCATTCATTGATTTTCGTGAGTATAAGTGGATTAAAAAATAATAATAACATTAAATTTTAACCCACACAACCTCTCCGATATCAATAAACCAAAAAATTTATTGCTAATGAACCGTTTAATCAATTAAGTTTTTTTTTGAGAGACGTTTAATCAATTAAGTAGACAACAGAGTGTGAATTACTGGTCCGGATTGTTATACTTCAGCCAAATGTATACAAGAGTATTTTATAGGTAAATCATCCTCTTGGTTCTTTAAGAACCTTCGATGCGGGACTATCATAACCAAGCTATTTCATATGTCTTGTTCTTCATCCCTGCTCATGTTTCTAGCTGTTTTATATGTCTTGGTGCTTAGAATTTGTATATGGTATTTTATGTGTTTCTTGTTATTTTATGTGTTTGGATTAATATGGGCTTTATTGCATAGAATTTGAATGATGACGATAATTTTTTCGATGAACATTAAACTCTGTCGTATTTAACAGAATCATTTTCGATACATTATGTATTTATTATTATCATGTGATCTAATCTGCAACCACAAAAATAGAGTAGTGATATATGTAAAGAGAGAGAATAAGAAGATAATGTGAGTATGAACATAGTTTTAAGAACCGGACCGGCCGGTCGGACCGGTTCAACCTGGAACCGGAGGGGTATCCAGTTTGGTTCTTATATTGGACCGGCCATGTTATCAAACCGGTGAAAACCGGCGTGACTCGGCCAAACTAGATGAAAACCGGTGAACCGGCGGTTTTACAGAACCGGCGGGGTGAATGTCTTAATTGCTGGGAAGTGGGAACAACGTTTTAATTTATTAAAAAATTGAAAAAACCCCTTTATCATGGCTCGAACTGGACTGCTGGCGGTAATCAAAGGCAACGCTAACCATTGCACCATTGCTTCTGTTTTGTTTAAGAGTTATGCTATATGTCCCGAAAAAAAATTCGGAAAATTTCACAAACTTTGTATTTGTGAGTTATACAACATATGCATGCTAATGTTTGTCTATTTCTTTTTTTTAAATATATATATTATAAAGCAAAACAGAAAGAACAAAAAAAAACATCACTGTCATACTACCTAATCTAGACATCACCGTCTCTCACAACCCCAACATCTACCATGGCGGTGGATGACTCTAATTTGGATATGCTTTCTCAAAACTCTACCACCATCACTTCAACACCTTTATTCCACAAGAAAATAGCATAGATGTTTACGTTGAATACAAAATTGCTCCAGAACACCATAAATTGAAGGAATGGGTAATTTACAAATGATGTGAAATATGTGAGAGATATGGAGGGTGTGAAACTAAGTTGAAGGAAAGGGTGTAATCACTTCCTGGAGAAAGAGAAAGATGGTTTTGAATTGTTTGTGTGTAGGGGTTTGGGTCATCTAGCTTGAGAAAGAATGGCAATTCATTCGTGAACCTCTCGGGAAACAAGCTGTCGCGACATATAGCATTTTTCTTTGTTTAATTACTGCTTCAAATTAATTATATTATAAAACACTAAAATGCTATATTAATGCCTGTGTAGTATACTTTTTTTTAGGTGAGTACATTCGAGTCAATTCTTTTATAAGAAAACACTTGATTGTAAATATTAAAATGGTTAACAACGGAAAATTTTTTTTTTTTTTTTAGTAAAGGAAAAAAAAAATTAAAAATGCAAACTAGTTTGCATTTAAAATTAATTTGTATGTTTAATTAGATAATTATGTCATAGTTGATTGATGAAAATTTAAAGAACAAATTTGTAGATTTAATTTAATTTATTTTCTTTTAACATTTTAAAAGTCTTATATTTTTCTTAAAGATCGAGTCATTCGGTTCAATACAAAAACATAATGTTTACAACAACCGATTGATATAAACGAGTCAACCGATTTAATCTGGTTCTTTCATGCGGTTCGACCAATGATCCAGTGGTTCGACTAATGACCCAGTGACCCAGTACCCTTACCGGTTCGATGACCGATCCGGCTTTTAAAACTATAAGTATGAGAGATAAAGATGTCAAAAAATTATTAGAAAATAGTTGTACAAATATCATTTCTCTTAAGATAGATACATGATTTACAGTTGAACTTATGAAGACTGATTGATCAGCTCATGGTGTTTCATAATAAAAGCAACACCTAATACCTTCAATGCACACCGAAGGAAAAGGAAGGTAAAATGTTACTTTCTCAGGTCCTATTTATAAGAAACATTTGACTTTTTTGATTCAATGCATAAATAATGTATTTAATCTATATTCTAGGCAAGATACATCAATTATTTAATAAATAAAAAAAGTAAATTTTTTCTTATAAATATGACCGGAGGAAGTATATCAAAAACTATTGAGTAATCATGTCCGAAAAATAAAGTTTAACACTTCAATCATGTCCGAAAAAGTAAATAATAAAGTTTCATGACTCTTTAGACATAAATAAAAATTATTTTCTGACTCTCACTTCAATCACTTGACAACTTTTTAAGTTCAAGATTAAAATGACCGCTGAAAATTATCTAATTTTTTTTATAAAAAAAAAAAAGAGTAGTAATTTTATTGAACATGCTCACCTTGTTCACATCATGTTGATTTAAACAGTTATTCTTTTTTTTTGTCAGGTAGCCTAGTGGTTAGAAATTCACTTTTATAGTGAATAAGTGAGATGTTTGGGGTTCGAACCCCGACCCCTGCATTTAAACGACTATTCTTAACTCCATAAGCATTGATCAAATCACTAAGAATGTACATCAAACAAATTAAATGTTTTTTTTAAGAATAACAAACAAATTAATCTATTGAGAGAAAAATATATTGTAATAACAATCGAAAGTTTTAAAAAATTAAATATAACAATATTATTATTGAAAATATTTATTCTTTGAAAACAAAGTTTAATCCAATATATATGCTTGTTCACTTTGGTCGTGGAGCTGGGGTCGGGCTTTGAACATGGTGATGATGATATATCGTGATCACGTGTCTGAAAGGTGTTTATGATTATGTTTAAAGGACAACAACAAAATCAACTTTCATCGTCTTTACTGTGTTATTCAATTCATTACTATGTTAATTACACAAAAAATATGAAAATAATTGATAACATAAATCTATCAAAAAATACATTACTATAACTTTCAAAAATCAAAAGATCCAATAAAATATTTGTATCGAATATTTTGAATTTTGAATATGATTTTTTTAAGGAAAATGTTAATTAGTGCCCCCGGTGCACTAGTTAAGGAAAATTAATATAAAAATTTTGCATTGGGAAGTAGCGAAAAGTAGAATGTTCAACTTTATTAAAGTAAAAAATTTGTTATTTTTAATATAAAATTTCTATTTTGAATTTTGAATATGATTTTTTTAATTTGTTGGAATTAAGGGTATTTTGGTAAGTTAACATATTTGAGGGGGTAGGAGTTTGATTAGGGGGTATGAATATAATTTTCAGGTTGTGGTATGAATAAATAAGAGAAGGCATAAAGCGAAAGAAGGGTTTCAGTGTTCTTCATCGGCCACTGCAACGAAGTTAGTTTTCTTCTTCATCTGTATCTGTTCTTTTTTCAATTTCTTTGATTCTCATTGCTCAATTTCTCATTTACCTACATGTTGATTTTCCTTTTTTTTTGGATTATCTTTTACTGTTGAAATTTTAGTGGTTAAATTTATGATATTGTAGTGAATTTTTATCTAGTAAATACGATTCTAATAATCATGAATCGATAATTGGAGTGATCACTGTGTTTTTCTCTGCTAGATCTATGGGTGCTGTTTAACCTATTTCTATTTGAAAGTTTTTTTTTTTTTTTTGCCCAAAATTGTTACTTGTTTTTGGGTCATTTTGTTTGTTTGTCATATTTGTTCATTGTTGTGGGCCCTCTAATTTTAATTTACTTGATAAATTGTGAAATGAATTATTTGATTGTTATTGTTTTATGCAAAAGGTGAAATGGTTTTATTATTGGTAATAGTGATGTTGTTTCTGATGAATTTTCTGATGTGTCTTTTGTATCTGGTTTCTTAGTAATTTGATTTGATTTAGTTGGTTTAGTTGTATTCTGAATTGAATCACCTGAAATAGAAGAACTTGAAATGTGGGATAGAAATGTGGTATATGATAGAGCATTATGGCGTTGTTCGATATTAGCAGTTGAATCATGCATGATTTATTGATTGGTGAGGGTTTCACATAATTTTACTTTGATTAAATCTTACTTAGTTTGTAATGTTAGTTTTGATTCATCGAATTCCGATCATCACAGTGATAGATCTCATCTCAAATTGGTTCAGTTTTCACAGTGTAATGTAAGATGGAAGGTGAATTACCAAGCATAAAGAAATGGATCGTGTTATACCCTGTTTACATCAATTCCAAAAAGACTGTTGCTGAAGGAAGACGAATCGGAATCTCCAAATCATGCGAAAACCCTACTTGTGTCGAAATTGGGGATTGTTGCAATTATCTTAAACTTCCTTTTGTAATTGAGGTTAAACTTCCTTTTTCAATTTCAATTTCAATTCATTATTGGAAAATGTATAATAATTATTGTTGATCACAGCTTGACAAGGCTTACCCTCGTGATTTCATGCAAAGAGGACGAGTTAGGGTTTTGCTCAAAAAGGAGGATGGGACTCTCATTAACCCATCCATAGCTTCCAGTAAGTTTTTTCAATAATCATAACAATGATATTAATTTTGTATACTTTTATTCATATGTTTATAAATTTAATATAGTTCTTAGCTATCTAGGCATTTTGTATTATCTGACTTTAAACTATTAATTAGTAAAGATCCTGAGCAATAGAATGACTGGAAATCTCCAGGACAACTCAACCGTAGGGAAGGAACATAATATTCATTCATTATACCGGAATACCTCAATGGCTGGACCTTATGGTATTTAGATAGTTGTCATAGATAAGATAAGATATGAACATTGCATGCATAAGAGTGATTCTATCATTCCTTGTCTAAGCCGGAGGCCACCCCATTTCCATAAAATATGCTCTTCCGACCCCAATGCTGACATCAGTTGGCGTTTCGATTGGCACTGAGTCACTAACAACTTAATTGTGTATTTATATTTTAATTTTTGACATGACAAAGAGATACTGGCTTTAAGTTGGGATGTTTTGTCGACTACATCATCAAGTCTATCTACATTGATTATACTTTCTACCAGCACTACTTATAATATTCCACTTTTATGGCTCTGGACTCAACACTGGATTGGAACTGGTTATAAGTTCTAATTGTGGGTGGACTTAGAGTAGAATTGGAAATTAGAAGTTAGACTTTTGTTTCTGTTCGGCCATTTTATTCAACATAAAAGTAGAAGTACAACAATATGAGTTAATGATTTGCTCACATAGGTGAAGCTTGAAAGCATGATGTGAGAAATCAATTGAAAATATTCTCTTTTCTTTCTTAGAAATGAAATTGGATCCCAAGACAAGGAATGGAAAAGAGCAGCCATACCTTATGCATGTAACATTATGCATCTTGATCAACATAGAAGATAGTAGGAACTACATATTTTTGGCATTTTTTATTCGTGATAATATCTACATTGTGGCCCTTTTTAAATCTATATTTGAAAGCGTGCTCCAATTTTTTTACTGTTTAGGCCAGTGGCATTTTTACAAATTCAAGTTGATTAAGGTAAAAGTACCTTGTTTTAACTAAAGTAGCATGTTCTTAAAGCACAAATCGAAGAAGTAGGAAACAATAATTTACATGGAGATGTTAATAACATCACAACAGAGGGAGATGAGAAACACTATGCAAAACTCTTTGAAAGTGTAATTCACAATAAAGTGCAATATTGCTTGAAATAAGTATTCTGAAGCAGCAGTGAATTCTCATTGAGTGTTTTTCTTCTTAGAGAATGGTAAAGGTTAAAAAATGGGAAGTAACAATCGAAACCTGTCATCTTGCCATGTAGGTCAATTTTGTAACTGTCTTTTAAAAACAACTACTACATACTTTATTCTTATTGAATGTCAGTGTAAAATTAGTTTGCACTGACGGTGTGTATCCCTTTTTCTCTAATAATTAATTGTAAGATCTGAAATGGCCTTATCAAACTATAAAGTAGTTAGTCAGAGAAATTGTGAGACCATGATAATATAACATTGGCCACAAGATTATGCTATTCTTTTTTATTTTCTAGACACAGATGTTTAAGTCTGCAGAAATTATAGGATTTAGGCAGAGAGAGAGAGAAGGAAACTGAAAATAGAGACTAAATATTTTCAAAATGATATTTGGTTTGATGTGATAATCCCATCTTTATAACAATATATATTTAGCCCACACCAGAGAGATCATCTATGATATTATAAATTATGATAGCTTATTTCTTATCGTCTTTGTCAATGTCGAGTCGAGAATCGCAACTCTTTTGCAAGCATCACATATTAAAAGGATTAGAAAATTATTTTCATGTTATTTTCTTCAAGATGCATAGATTTAATGAATGTTGAATATACTAGTATCTCATTATCATTTGTTTTGTTTTATGTTTTTGCAGGAAAGCAACTAATGTTACGCGTTGCAGAGATGGTCCCTAAACACCATGGAAGGACCAAGAAGCAAGAGACTGCATCAACAACAACTGCAACTGCTGGACCTTCCAACAAATCTGGGAAAGGTGGAAAAAAGAGAAGATAATTATGTGTTTGAAAACATGTTGAACATTTTCATATTGGTGCCTCTCCGAGTATAGTATTCATTACAGTTGAAAATATTTATCCTAACTAAGAGGACTTCTTTTCATACAATTTATAGTCTTTGTTTTTCTGTTTTTTTTTCTTCTAAAGTTGCAAGAAGAAACACATCACGTTTGGAAGGAAAATGACATGTAATAATGATGACATATAAGTCTTTGTTGCCCAAGCCAAGCAATTTAGGTCGCCCTTAACAGTAGGGACGACCAAGGTTGTGCTACTACAAGACTAGTACTTCAGCCAAAATCTGAGTTGATATAATATCCCACCACGACTAGAGATCTTAAGATCTCTCTTATTATTTTTTTGAGGTGATCTCTCTTATTATTGTTTGGTGGCTTTTTAAAATGAATGATATAATTAGTTCTTTACACATTCAAAATTATGATGAAGTTTTTCATGTACTTTTTTTAGAGAGCCCTCCTAGTCGTAACACTAAAATAACCATGCATGTAAGAGTTTGAAAACTAATTTTTATTTTGAAAATTATTTTATAATATGTTTTCTTTGTGTAAACACCTGGAAGGTTATTTTTAAAATTATGTAATATGAAATAATAATTTTAAAAGAGCATATAGAATTTGAATTTGATTTAGTTCAATCTTACAAAACTCACTTCCAAGGGAAAGACCCATTTATAAACATAATTTTTAAATTATATTTCAAGACGTTATTGCATCCTTCCGTGGGTGACGGTCGCTTTGTTTGGAAAAAAGAAGAAAATTGGAAGCATACTATTGTACTTATCGATTGTGCATGAAAGAATTACTTATGCAATCCACTTTAAGGTGCATAAATCGTGGGATTTGATATGGAAACTCAAGGTCATAATGTCGTAAAACTAAATTAACCATACATTTATTACATGTTTTAAATCGTGGTTCAATAATCCTTTTTGTCTTCTTCAAATAAATTAGTGGTCAGTTTAACGTGAATAAGTAAGATGTTCAGGTTTGAATTTCGGCTCATATATACTACGAAAATGTCATTTTTATATGAAAATGATGAGAACGAATAAGAGTCATCAAGTTAATAAGAAATAGTTAAGATTAAAACATTCATAATGTGAGTCATTTGTCATTGATATCATTATATTATTTTTATTGTATCAATATTATTCCTTTTTAAAAGGGTGTCATTATTATTCATTTATTACTAGTCAGCGTCTCCCTCCATGATCTTCATCTCTCTCCATTGAAAAATTTCTAATTTCCATTTCAACAGATTAATACTTCACTGGTTTCCTTCAGAATTTGGATCTTATCACACCATAAAAATACATATTCATCCCTTTAATTTCAATTTTTTCTTCTAAATTGTTGTCTTTTGTTCCCATATTTTATATTTTGTCGTGATCCCAGATCCACGAGGAAGAAGCTTGATACTCATTTCATTGTTCTAAGTTTTTCTTTAAAAAAAAAAAGATATGTTCTAAGAATCGTTTTTTTTTCTTCTTCTGAGCCATTCATCCCTTTCATTGATACGATAAAAATAATATAATGATATCAATGACAAATGACTCACTATAGAAATGTTTTAATCTCAACCATTCCTTTTTAACTTGATGGCTCTTATTCATTCTCATCATTCTCATGTAAAAATGGCATTCTCATAGTATATGTCATCTATATATGTTCTCTATATAATATAATGTTCATACTAACTAAGTTAAGTTTACGGTGACACTTGCGTATTAATCTATTGATTGTATTTGTCCGCGATTGGTTTATTTTCCATAATAATTGATAATTATTATTTTTTATTTTTTTGACACGACCCTCGAAAAATAAGTGTCACGTGTTTGCATAAATTATCGATGAGATGTGTCTAATATGGACCAAATAATTTTAAAAAAAAATGTCTTTTTTTACAACAAAATGTTGTGTGTGTGTGTGTATATATATATTTAAAACAAATGTTATATCTGTTCTTCAGTAAAAATAGTAAAGGTTCATATTTTAACAAATTTTTAATGGTCACCAAAGGTCTTGCAAAATTTATCAACAACAATTTAGTTGCAGTCTTTTTTTATGTGACTAACATCCTTTAGCAGCTTAAATGTGGACAAATCCACGTACCTAAAGATTCATCTAGGACGATGAAATCTTCTTAATTGTTTCTTTGTATAGTTCAAAAAAAGTGAATAGAAGGAGAGATGGAAAAAATAGTGAGGAGTTATCTCGAGTATTAGCTTACATTATTTTTTATAAATATGATAAAAGAGAAAATAGTAGCGTGACAACTAATTAATATGGTTTGATCCCAAAAACTAACATGACTAGTAACATTTCTAACATTTGCCTATAAAAAAACTAATTAATATATTAATATTTGCCTATGCAAAAAATAATAATCTTGATAGAGGAAAACAAATATGAAAGGAAAATAATCCATGGACACCCAATATCTACTCTACACCTTGATAGAGAAAGGAGCAGAGATGATAATGTGATATGTTAGTGGTGTAATAGAAAGAGAGATAAAGAGAAAATGAGTTCTTGGATGAGTGTATGAAAATTAAAGGTGTACATATATTGTTGATTAATCAATTGTAGTGTTTGACAAATATATATTTGCAAATGGATCCTCTCGTGTGATTTTCACATGAGAGAGTAAACAAATCATTTATAAGGAGTGTCAAACACTGCCTTTAAAGTGTGATTGTGGACGTTGTTGTTGTTGTGATATGCATTTGTGACGTAAAATAACTTTAAATTTTCACAAATTATATGACACCACCGTGCAACCTTACTATTTACCATAGTAAAGTATCAGTTTGCTATGTTAATACTAACGAGGAGAGGTGCTTGAAATAAACAATTGAGAGACTATTAAAGGTAAGTTTTTTTCATTAGATCTAAAGTACGTTGAAATTTGGGGTTATGGAATTTTAACTATTGGTGAGAAGATTTGAACGAACATTACCAAAATCGTGTGATGCAGTTCTGATGCAACCATACACGAGATTGAAGTTCATACTGCTATTGCGGTGCGATGTCGTTGTGGAGTCTAGCACAACAAAAATATCGTGACCGCAATTGCGAATGCAAACCGTAATTTGAAACCATAGATATGACGAGTTTGAATGTTACTAAGAACTCACACATCACTCTTTCACATGAAAATGAGAGAATCCATTGAAATATATTTTATAGTTGCATTAGTTATGAATACCTAAGAACATGTGTTCCTTTGCCACCATGTCCAGGCATCTTCCCAAAATAAGAGTAATATTACCTTTAGTCCATATAGGTTTCTGAAATTAATATATCACCTACTTTGGGATTACCATCTCCTAGCTAGTCTATTCCCAATATTTGTCACTGCAAATTAACCTATTTAATTTGAGAAAGCAAAGTAAATGTCAGAAAAAAGTACATATATCCAGGTGTGGATCTATTAGGTCAAAACTTAGGATATTTTCTAGGTCTATAAACAAACCCCAAAATTTCTCATACAAAACCATTGTTTTATCTCCAAGAGTTACACTTTATTATTCTAATAAATGCTAATATATATTACACTAGAATCAGATTAACAAACACTAGCTAATTGGGTAGATTTTCATTCCAATTATATGTACGAACACATCTAGGCTTTCTAAGCTTATTTATAAATCATACTAACAGAGAGATATATATAGCAACAGATCAAAATTGATAAAGTCTTCTTCACCAATTCTTTCACATAGACTGATTTGATCTTTCATAGAAGCTTACTCAATTGTAAGTTACCAAATTAGCCACTTACTGATAGGTCCACTGTCTTTGCATGTTGTCAAAGGACATTGAATTATTACATCGCTCATCAAAGTTAGAAAATGATGGGAAGCTTTCTTTCAATATGGTTCCTGAATTTTCATAGTTTCCGATAGGGTTTAGATCCATGAGAGTAGTGGTAGTCCCATTATAATATTGTGTTGTTGATGAGAGATTAGTGGAAGAAGAGAAATCAGGAAGAAATTGAGAACACGTGTTGGAATTTTCCATCTGGAACAAATTTTGAAGATCTTGAGGGAGAATGTTAGTAGGTTTTCCAAAGTTCTTCTCATTAGGGTTTTCAGAATTTGGGGCATTGAGACACCTTTGAGCTGCTTGTTCCCTCAGAAAAGCTAGCTGTGCCTGTAAATTGACCACCTACAAAGATCAGGAAAAAAAGTGCATTTATTAGTATAGTAAGCATAGATGAACATAGTGCTATGTTTTTTCTTTTCTTTTTTTTAATAGCCAAAATTTTATTAGGAACTCAAACCAGTGCATCAATAATACACCAACTGTATTAACTGTGCGAATTTCACAGAATAAGGGTTTGTCACACTTTGATTTTGGCAAAAACTACACTTTGAATCTTAATCAAAACCTCGATGCCATCGTGATTTTTTCATATTTATAGCGATTCCAAATATGTGCCAAGTCTTTCAGATCGAAATGGTATTTATCTCATGTTGATTGTATTAGGTTTTAGTCTTATAGATTAATGATTTTTTCGTTGTTTATAGACTCTTTTTTATATACTCTTGTCAATTAATTAATTTAAATTCTACTTTGCAATTATGAAGGAAAAAAATGTAAGCGTATACCATCTAGGGTTTTCAGTTTAAGATCACGAGAGATGAACAAACCTGTTGTTGGAGTGCAAAAATATGGGCAACACATCCATAAATTGGATCTTGAAGTCTAGCTTGAGCTTCATAAGAGATTGTGACTGCAGCTTCACAACGATCAGTCACAGGGAGGTGTGCAAGGAGCTTTGAAACATTACTTGCACCAAAGACCTTATGAATAGCTGCAAAATGGGTAGCACCTTGTTCATGGCAAAAGTAAGGTGCAAAAACACAACCTCTAACACATTTTCTCCTCAAGAATTTGCAGGCTCCACAAGGAGAACCAGAACCAGTCATCATGGCCTTAAAATTTTGGTTGTTTCTAGCTCTCTTGTGCAAATCATAATCATTTATCACCATCTTTATAGACAAGAAAAGAATTAAACAAGAGGAAAGGGAAGATTATTAGAACGATGAATATTTAATTTCATAAGGTTCCCTTAATGGCCTACATGTTAATTATTTTATTTCATATAAAACTATATCACCAAATTTTTATTTGTTAGAAAATGAGTTTCTTATTTAACATCCTTATGTGACAAAATTAAGAGATAGCATTAACCAAACCCATTTTGTTTGATGATTGGATCTAGCTATTGGCTCTTGTCTTTTCTGTTTCTCAAGAATTAATATGTATATAGGGTACCTCATACATGATAGCCGCAAGTATATTATCAATTACTAGTTCTTTATTTATTCTATATATAGATACACTTGACCAAGAGAAATTAATATGGCAATGGAATAAATAAACAAGTAGGTTAAATAATAATTGTATACCAAGTACTTCTCAAAAAAAAAAAATTGTATACCAAGTACTTCTCAAAAAAAAATAATTGTATACCAAGTAAGAATTACTTTTAAAGCAAAAATTATTGTTACTGTTAAAAGATAGCACAAGGGTACTCCAACTCATTGCATAGAAATAAGAAAGACTTTACCTTCTCGTGGCAAATACTTATTGGCAAGGCTCTGACTCGCCAAAACTTGTTTCGCAACAGGGTTGTAGCATAGATGTGTTTTTTCACGTGTTTGTGAGTGTGCAGGAATTCCCAAAGTGTTGTCAAGAGTTGTAGCAAGAAGGAAGAGATTAATTTTGTGGTGAAATATTGACCTAAAAATAGGGGTAGTTTAGTCTAATTATAAATAGACTTTTTTACCTCTCATATTTTTTTTTTATGTTTTGATATCACCAAAAGAGAGAACAATTTTAGTGAAACTTAAGATCCAAGGGTTGAGATATTTTAAGTGAGAAACTTGGGTTATGAACATTTTAAACACCTTTGATAAAGAGATGTCATTAGATGAAGGATTCAAGCTTTCTCTCTTGTCTTCTTGAGATATCTTCTTGTGGTTGATAGAAAGGAACATAAGGTAGAAATTAGGATTTTGTGTTAAAACTAATTTCTTGCAACTTCTTTGCATCTCTTGTAAATACTAAAGAGTTGCTCTCTCCATGAGTCGTGTAAGTCAATTTAGACTGAACTAAGTAAACAATCTAGGTGTGTTTGTTTCCTCAACTCTATTTATTTTTGTTTTTTGGATTTGCTATACATTTAAGTTGCTAGATTTGTTCTTGGTTAAATATTGTAACTTGGACGGTTTGTTTTTAAGTTGTCATTGTTATTTACTCTACATATTGTCTTGTTAGGTTTGCACAAGGTCATAGATGGTTGAATACAAGTTTAAACAAACAGTTACTCAGGCAGCCACTGTAAAAGGTCAATAATCTAGAGACGCACTTTCCTCTTTGAGGGACTCTAGAGGTAGTGGGGACTTGTGTTTTCAATGAACAGACACCAATTATTTTTGTTAATACGAATGATTAGAAATTAAATATGAAAACTAATGATCAGTCCTATTGGATTCTTATTAAAGGAATAATAATTGTCCTTTAAGTACAGGTAATCAAAATGTAAAGCAAGCACACAAAAGACACAAAAAAAAAGAGCAGATTATTCCAAAAATGAATGAAACAAACGATGGTGACAGTAGTTTAGATCATACAGAAGCTAATTGAGACATGGTGGGGGCGATGATACATGTTTTATTTCCAGATTTGAAATTGTTTAAGCCTTGCTGGTCATTGTTTGTCGAGCAATACCATATGTATAGTACTTAATTAAATTATTTTTTTTAGGGAAGTACTTAATTAATTTTCATTATAAAAAAAATATTATACATACTCTTTCAAAAATTTCAGTCACTTATTTGTGTCGAGTATAAGTACGAACATGTAGACCCTCCCAAATGTGAATTGGCCAATTTTCAATACTAGCTAATAATGACATTCTAACAAAAGCTCACAAAAACAAAATTAATGGGTGGATATACCCTATAAACATGTATATGCCTCAGAAACATGTTAATTGTGAGAACACGTTTTCTTATGTTTAGCCACTTTGCTTAACGCAGTTTTTAGGGCTGTCCGCCTAACCGTAAAAGTTCTGACCCCTAATCCAACAAGTGGTGAAACCTCATTTAAGTCCACACATGCATGTTTTCTTCTTACTCGTCCGTACACCATAACATTGGCATAAGTGTCGATCTTCTATATCTAGTGGATCAGTAAGGAAGTTCACAGGCGCCTTCTTCACTGATACTCCCGCCTGCCTGAATATATCAAAAAGTACATCCCTAACAAAGGCATGTCTATACGTAAAATCGGGAAGCTCCTTACAATAAACGACATGCTCTCCAAAAGCATCCAGGCATGCCTTACATTAATTAATGTGTAGATGTATTGTTGTTATTAGATATAAACATTTGACACATTTTTTAACCTTAGTATATATTGGTTTTATGTTTTGGTTTAATATATATTGCTGGTCTTTTCGAAAGAAACTATGTAGCCAAACCACAAAATTTGACAAGAAAACGGAGTAAAAGTAGTTTACTTTGTTCATGCATTTTTTTAGGGTTAATATGTCTTTACCCCCTTATAATTTAGGCAAGTTTCGATTTATCCCCTTAAAAAAAAATTTAGATTTCAACCTTGTAATTTGAAGATTCTTTCGAACTAGGCCCTGTAATTTGAAGATTCTTTCGTTTAGACCCTGAGGTCATCTGACTATGCAAACATGATGACGTGGCATGCTAAGTCAGCATTTTTGGATGATGTGGCGCGCTGACTGTATAATTAATTTTGTTTTTATTTTCACTTATATTAATTTAAAAATAAAAAAAATAAAAATTAATTTTAAAAATAGAAAAAAATTCAGATTACTTTTTTCAAAAATTAGATTATTTTTTTGAAATTTAAAAAATTCGAAAAATCAAAAACAAATTCAGATTTCTTTGCAAAAAAAAACAGATTTTTTTTCGAAAATTTTATTCCAGAACTTTTGTAAAATCTTTGCCGAAATTAAAATATTAGAAAAAAATAATTATTTTTTACGAAAATGAAAAATTCTGAAACTTAATGTATTTCAAAAATTTTGAAAATAATTAGAAAATATAATTCGAAAAGGTTCAGATTTTTCTTTCGAAATTGAAAAGTTTGATTTTCATTTTTATACAAAAAATAAAAAATTCCAAAAATATTTTTCGTAGTAAAATAAATTCCTGAATTTTTTTTAAAAAATATTTTTCGTAAAATGAAAATTCCTGATTTTTTTTCTTCTTCTTTTTACAATTTTTTTTATTTTCCTGAACCTTTTTTTTCATTTCAAATTTGTAAATAATTAATTTTGTTTTTTTTTTATTTTAAAAATTAAATTCCAGAATTTTAATTTATTTTTAGAAAATTCGGTTTTTTTTCAAAAATATATTGTTTTTTACAATTTTTTATTTTCAAAAATTAATTTTCATTTATATTATTTTTTTCTTTTTTATTTTAAAAAAAATAGGCAAAATGCCATGTGTGGCCTTAAAAAAACAAAATTAATTATACAATCAGCGTGCCACATAATCAGATATGCACAGTCAGCGCGCCACTCAGCATGCTACGTCAGCATTTTGTCCAGTCAGATGGCCTCATGGTCTAAAACGAAAGAATCTTAAATTACAGGGTTGGAATCTAATTTTTTTTTTACAGGGACCGGAACTCACCCAAATTACAGGGGTGTAAATACATATTAACCTTTTTTTTAAGGATACTTTGTTCATGCATATTCATTAACCTTTACTGAAAATGAATATAATTGAGTGTCTGCCGACATTAACTGAAAATCTAATGATATATGTAAAGACTAAAGAGTATATGTCTTATGATTTCCCTAACTAATCAATTAAATTATATGAATATTATCCTAAATTTGTCCAAAAAAAAATGAATATTCTCCTAAAAAATTATATGAATATGAGAACGTTTTTATCTTTTTATTTCTAATGATATATGTAAAGAGTATATCTTATGATTTCCCTAACTAATCAAATAAATTATATGAATATTTTCCTAAAAAAAAATATATAAATATGAGAACGTATTTATCTTTTTAGTAAATCTTGATAGCATCATTAGTTAACGATTTCTGGTTTATGTAACATATTTTGTCATTTACAATATCTGATTTATGTAACATATATCATATTCTTGTCTGACCATTTATGATATTTTCCTCAAAATAAGAGGAATGGTTGTGTCGTCCGTATACTTGTTTGTTTGCCACTTACGCATGAAGAGTTCTGGTTGGCAACAGGACGCACGCATGTGTATACCCCAAAAAGTATATCCTTTTTTTGTTAAATTATAATTATCCCCATTACCATTAGACATTTATCAACGTGGGGTTCAACAAATTATATTTTTCAAGAGAAGATAACGTTGGTATATACAATTTCCTAAACATTTGACATTTGTCTCAAGTTTTTAAATAAAATTATAAGGACCATTTGATATTGTCTGGCTATAACTAGAAGCTTTCCAATGTTGTATTATTTCTTCACTAATTATTTCTTCACTAATTGGTGTATTATATATGTCTTAGCTTTTCTTATATGATGATCTTGCGAAGCGTATCTTTATCATGACATTATGCTTTGCTATGGATTTTATGGTCTTCCCATTCGAAGACATGAATTCAAAATAATATCCACAACATAACACTTTCCAAGTGACTTTTTTTGTTTCTTCTTCTTCTCCAAGTTCACATGACCCGGCAAAGTGGATCATCACAAAGCTATGGATTTTATGGTCTTCCCATTCATTTGAATATTAAGTATTTCACTCATACTTGTTCATGTTGTATAATTTAAGTGTGTATAATTAATTAGTTATGTAATATGGAGATAAACAACATCCGTGAACAAAGGAGGAAAAAAACAGGCCAGGGGATTGATAAAATAAATTGCTTCATATCTTTTTTTAGAGAAATCAAAATGAGATAATATTAACAACGGCGGTGAAACACTCCTAGTACAAGGTGTACCTAAGGAGCCACCCCGAGATCAAGCTGTCATAAAGAGAATATACAAGTAAGTGGATCAGTCGATACCCAAACAAAATAAGGGATCCGACCACTACCTTTGAGAACCGTACACAAAAAAGGTGTTATGAGCTTTTAGCCACCATAAGGAATGGAATTTTGCTTTTTCTAACAGCTGATCAATAGATGTTTCAATGTTGTTAAATAACATGTTATTACGTTCGTTCCACACTAGCCAAACGCAAAGCAGCCAAATTAATTGAAGAAACGATCGTCGTGCCTTTGAGTAACCTGAATAATGAATAAATTGATAGAAGTGGTCACTAATATTTTGAGGATCTGCTCCAGATATGCCAATCCAAGACCTGATATGGTGTCATAGAGAACTAAAGACATTGCAATGTAAAAACAAGTGAGATACCGACTCAGCCATTCTGCATCCTGATACACAAGTGTTGGTCGAAGTCTGTAGGGAGCCACGCCTCTGCAAGTTAATTTTAGTCGGTAACCTGTCCTTCAGCAATCGTCAACAATGGAAACCTTCAAGGGGACCTGCTTATGTCAAACCAGTTCGTCCGTTGCAAACAACTGTGGGAGAAACCGGAGTTGTCAGAAACTTATAAGCGCCCCTCACCGTTTGCTTCATATTTGTTGCACCGAAATTTTTTTTATAATTTTTTTTAAGTAGTCTAATGGTTAAAAATTCTCCTCTTAAAATAAATAAGTAGAGAATCCAAAATTCAAACTCAACCGTGGCATACTTCAATATTCATATTACATAACTAATTAATTATACACACTTAATGAAAATGTACTCTAGCTCATATTCATTATACCAAAGTTAATTGTCATTCACTCATTTAGCATTAATTTATGATGAAGAGATTTAATTAATGTCCTAACACCCTGCTTCTATGTGTACAATTTTGTCTGTATCGTCTGGCAAAAGGCAAAATAATGGAGTGTTTTTTGAAGAAAAAAGTAATGAAGAGTTAAATATATTTATGGTTCTCTAATTAGTATATCAATTTTTTGTCTCTCTAAATTTTCTATTACAAATTTTAGTCTTTACTTTTTAACAAATATTCATGTTGCATGTTTCAAATAACTTTTTTTAAAGACATATCATTATTAAGACATTAAAATTTCGACTTTGGAGTATGGTCTTCCTCAAAGTATCATATTCGATTTTCTCTAATACTAATTTGGGTGGATTAATTTAGCTTTTTCAAAAAGAAAAACCTTAAAAACTCATTAGTTTAATAAATTAGCTATTTGATCTTTAAGTAAATAATTTAATCTTTAATTTGAAGTTATAGATAAATTAATAAAGGTTGAATAGTTAATCTCTCAAAAAATATTAAACATATAAATTATTAATATAGTGTATTTTAACGTTTTATCAACGAAATGTCATAAACTTTTTTTTTTTTTGGTCTAGTAGCTTAGTGGTTAGAGCTCAACAATTTAATTGTGGAGAAGTGGAGTGTCCGGGGTTCGAACCCAAACCCCTGCATATAAAATGCAATATCCCTACCAACTGAGCTAAGCTCACGGAGATATAAAAAAATGTTTTATCACTAGTGAATGACAGTATTCGTTATGTTATAGATACGAAGTTTTCACCGTCATTTATAATTTCTTTGAGAAAGTTTTGGAACACATGATGAGAGTTCTCCTTTTTCAATCAAATTTTCTTGATACGCAAAGTGAAAATCAAACTCTTAACCATTTGTTTAAGAAGAAGAATTCCTTTAGCAGTTAAAGAAGTCCATTGTTGGTTATTATCCACATGTGTACAATCTTGCACGAGATATTTACTGGTTCGTCGATCAATAATGCTCCACCATAACCATCATTTGTTTTAAGATGAAAAATCATGCAAAGTGAAGTGCATGTTCTACAAGATAGCACGAAATATTGCATATTTTGAATGCATATGCAAAGCTCGAATCTGTTTTAGCTCTTTTCTCTTCTGGCAATAGCTGCAAAGGAAGAACATGGTACATTTTACAGGGGAAAATTCACGTAACAAATAATTTTTTTCCCACATGAAAAAACCCATTTTGCACTAGTGTCTGGTCCGCACACGAGTGGCACTATTCTTTAGTATTTTGTTTGCTAGCCCGTGACAATTATAATGCTGGCTTCATATGGTTATTATCATAAAATTAAAACAAATAAAAAATGACAAAATTACGAAAGCAAAGTAATTGCAAAACGATAAAATAAGGGTCAAGTTCAAATTCTTCAACACAAACCTAACTAGAGATAACGGAACTGACAAGATTTATAAATTACTAGAATAAAAAAAGTAGCATCCAATTACAGTTCTCTTTTTTTTTTTGTTTTTGTAGATTCCAATTGCAGTTCTCTTCTTCCTAATAAAACAATATTTCAATCTCCGAAGAAAATTAGATTTAATTAAGGCAAGTTTAAGTGGGGTTTCTCAATTTCATTTGAAAATAATTCACATATGAATCAAAAATGAGCTATTTCATTTTTACTTGTGGTAGTTTCACCGTTCACAGTTGTAAATTAATATATAAAAATATGTCAGTGACAACCTAAGTTGTCACTAATTAAAAACATGATTTCGTCTAGACCATAAATTTTAACTCAACGTGTAAAAATATTAAAATTGTTAGATTAGATATCAAGATTAGGGTTTCACGGTGAGCTATTTGATTTTTAAAAGAGAAGAAATTTAATTAAATTGATCAAGCAATCGATAGGATATGCTTCATATAATCGAAAATACTCCCTCCAGTCCTAAATATTAGAGAATAATCTTTTTTTAGGTTCATTGAATAATTAATGTATTTAGATTATAATATTGACTAAATATATTAATTATTCAATGAATTAAAAAAAAAAAATTTCTTATATTAAGGATATGATGGAGTATAAAGTTTCTCCACGGATGGTAGGACAATGCTAGAGATTTCTTATACGTGTGTCAGAGAGAACTCAGAATTATTCCTGAACCATAGAAGTTAAAATAATCTACAAGTCAAGATCCATATAGCGGAAGCTTAGGTCTGAGAGGAATATTACACCATATAGTATTTCTTAATTCAATCATGCTACCTAAGCCCAAAGTTTTGAAAATTAAATTGTTGTCATTTTGCAGCACTCTGCATCAGAAAGATAATGTTGACTATTGTCTTAGAAATTAGACCAGTCAACACAAAGGGTTCAATATGGGGCCACTGCACGTGTATGGATGATTGTCATATACTATCTAGCTAGATTAGAAAATTCTCAAATTTGGATGCAATTCTTCTTGTCCTGTTTAATATTCTACACAAAGAGTATAAATAAATAACTTCTACATCATGTTGCTTGTTAGTGTTGTTTTCTTAACAATACGATTACTTCTTGCTTAGCACTATCAATTAATTATCATTCTTTTGTATTAATGTTGACTAGATTCTCATACAATTTTTACTTTATACATGTGTTGGGTTTATGTGTGAGCTAAATGTATATTTATAAGAGAGCTTCTTCGAATTCTCCAATAAATGACATCAGAGTTCTGACTCGGCTTAGTGGTGGAGGAGAAGTGAGATCTTTATGTATTGAATCTTTGTGTCGAAAGTCATCATGAGAATGTAGTCAAGAGGCATGTTTCGTTGGTGATAATGGTATTGGTATAGAATGTGAGACATTCATGCTTGAGAAGTAGATTACTTGATTTAATGATATTTTTTTAGTCTTATATCAACTATAAGAGAGACGTTTATATATTTTATCTTGGGTTTTTAGTATAGGTGTTATGTCAAAATCTCTTTGTAGTCTTTTTTTTAGAGGAACTCTTAACGGTCCTAGACTATTGAATATGTAACATGGTTAACTTTTTAGTTTTATTATCAACTAATTACGTCCATATCTGATTAAAAATATTATAACGACGAAATCTAGAAGCAAAACCCTTCTGGAGATATAAACAGTACCAACTACAAAAGAACACAGTGTTGCTTAATGATTGAGACACAACTTCATTTTTCATTATAACTAGTATGAGTGTACCACATTAAACACATTAGCTAATTTATTCACAAGTGACTTTCTTATTTTAAAATTAAATCAAAATTAATGTAGTTTGAACAGGGAGCAGTTGTTAAAAATCGAGCCTTGATATAGGGATTGTTGAACCTATTAATTTAAATAAATTAAGAGAGCAATGAGACATAGCTTTGTTATCATTTCAATTTCAAAAGTTTTAACAATAATAATATGCAGCTAATTTGTCTTGTCTATTTAATAAAATAAAATAAATCAACATGGCAATTCCCAAATCGAACATTAAAAACTAAACACATCTAGAGGAAGTATCAAGGCTCCTATCGGCCTGCAAAGAGGGGGCAAAGACTGGGATGTAATTTTAAATTATCAAAGTGTGTATTCCTGCAGTGAATCTTCTTCTTGCAAAGAAGAAAGTTTAAAGTGTAAGTCTTTAAATATTACTAAGCCGCTTATCAACTTTGTCAAAGATGAAATTGAAAAGTAGGGATACTTTTATGGAAGAGAAAAACTAAGGATTTGAAAGTTGATCATAATTTTTTTTAACTACATATCCTTAAAATTTAATCTAATTACCTACACGTTCTTAGTGATTTAAAAGTGTAATTATAACGCGTATTGAAATGGAGAAGAGAGTGAAGCACAGTAATTTTATTTAAAAACTAAGGATATTTTAGTAATTTTCCCTATAAAAAATTTAAACTATTTTGGCGGGATGGGCCGTGGCCCACCCAAGCCCTAAAGTGGTTCTGCCACTAACTTGAACTTCATGATACTTCTCCAAATCATACGTCATTTAAAGTGGTTTAGGGATGATTAATTAGATCCAGATTCATTATGTATCCACAAACGTTAATAGAATATTAGCTATGTTCAACTCAGGTTAGACATTTGTTGTTAACTAATATCGTTTGTAATTTTCTTTTGTTTTTGGGCTTCAACCCTCTTATGATCCAAAAAAAAAGTTAACTGAACAAATATAGAAAATTGCTTTTCTGACATAGAAAATTTCACAATGACACAAGAAAATTACCCATAAGCCCCCAGCGGTAGTTAACTACCGTTGAGAAAGCCAGCAACAGTTAACTGCCGCTGGCCTCAGCAGTAGTTAACTGTCGTTGTTTTCTGTTATAAAACTGTGTTTTTTGCGTTTTTAACTGCCAAAACTCCATTGTTGCGTTTTTTGCTTCCATAGGTGCGAATTTCACAAAGCATAAGCCATTCCAAATCTAACATGAATTCGAATAAAAATTGCGTAATGTTAAATAAATTCGAAAAGTGAATAAATAAATTATTGTTCCATTCGATATCATAACTTATATAGCTGATTCTCAATAATACATGTCCCTAACTTATATAGACGACTCATTGCATTACATTACATTCGGAAATATACGTTCCAACTACAACAATTATCTTACCTTTGAATTGGGTAAATTCAAACTAGCTAAACAACAGGACTCCGATATTCGACCGACATTTCTATTGTTCCATTCAAAAGATTAAATTCTTGTTAGGCCTGGTTTAAATGACGGTATTCAAGTGTCAAAAGAATGAGGTCCACTCCTTGACACTTCAATACCTTCATTTAAATCAGCCTAACAAAAATTTAATCTTTTGAAAGGAACAATAGAAATGTCGGTCGAATATCTGAGTCCCGCGTTTAACAAGTTTGAATTACCCCATTCAAAGGAAGACAATTGTTGTAGTTGGAAGGTGCATTTTCCTACCTAATCACGATCTTCTAGCGGAATCAGACTTTTGATAATATCTTCAGTTGATCTCAGCAACGTTACCCGCATATCGATCCACTGGAACATGATGTGCTACCAAAACATGCTCTTCACGTTTTTGTCGTTCGTTAATTCCACCCAAGTGAATGATACTCTCCCCTCATCGAATGTTGGACGTTTATAACGAACGTATTCCACCCTCCTTGTGTATCTGGGGTTGACTCCTTGGTTAAATTCATTCAGTTGATCCTTGAGACCTCTTAATGTTACACCAAGGCACCGAACCTTCAACCTCTGAGGTTCTCCGCCGTTGAATTGTGCATGAACGTCAATCTACCCGACCATTGTTTCAAATCTACACAATTAAAAATTAAAAATAATCAATGGAAAAACTCATTCAAACACTTGCGGTGAAAATTTTACATAAACCCTAAAAATCTTAAATAAACCCTAACAAATTTATAAAATTCGAAAAAATAAATAAATTTATGCAATATAACTTCATTATAACAAATATTCATAATATTTGTTAACAAATATTCATAATATTTGTTAATAGCATTTCAGATCTACAACATAACTATATTAAAACTAAATATATTAGTTCATTGTGAAGTTTTCTACGTCAGAAAAGCAATTTTCACAAATATATTAGTTCCAGCCACACACTCGCAATTGAAACAACATTTGTACTATAATTACGCTGATATGAAAATTCCAAATACACAATATGGAAGAGAAATATGAGACTATAAAAAATATAAGACTATGTTACTCATTTTGAAATTATTTCTTGAAGCAATTGATTTAATGTTTTTAGCTTAATTATAAAAAAAATTCCCTTCTAGTTTCTATTTAAAAGATTTTCATGCTAATGATGATCAAGTAAAAGAACTTTAAATATATGTTGTTAACTATGATTTTATAACTACAAAAAACTAATATAATCTTTTTTTTTTGTGCAAGTTTTAAAGAATACCACTTGTAAATCTATGAATTTACTTTTTGTCAAAGAAAATTCATGAATTTATCATTTGAATATTCACTTATTTGATAGATTATGAATATTAGATTGGTCAAGGAGTAATTAGGTCTACAACGTTTATAATTCAAATTTAAAAATCTGGAGAGATTTTTTAATTCAATCACAATGACATTAAATTCCAGGTAACAAGTATATAAACATTTGGACATCTTCATCAATCACGTATTGAAGTTGGTAAAACAAGGGAGGTGTGGAAAGTCTCTCTTTCCGTAAACTCCCCTAAATCATAGTTGGGCCAAGTTGGTCGTAAAATGTAGCCCATTATTAGAAGCGAAAAGTAGTTGCGATAATTTATTTGTACACAGAAGGAAAAGACAATAACACCCTCGACTCTCACTCTCGTTTTCAATTTTCGCTGGCGCTCTCTTTTTCTCTTTCTTTTCTCTTTGGTCTTGTTCTTTTTTCTATCGCTGACTCTGACCGGGAAACTCACCAACTCAACCCTAGATTCTTCAATGGCTTTCGCTTCTTTTCTCGGAAGAGTTCTCTTCGCCTCCGTTTTCATCCTCTCTGCTTACCAAGAGTCAGTTCTTTTTCTTCTCGAATCCTTTTTTTTTTTTTTTTTTTTTAAAAAAA
>Ga0228711_1002999_pt1 | contig 26185 bp, 21 predicted proteins | sample MedpolnodulmetaG_2_FD_177996 | JGI IMG/M metagenome (GOLD analysis project Ga0228711, IMG submission 177996) | Root nodule microbial communities from Medicago polymorpha collected in Santa Monica, California, United States - brown nodules | ecosystem: Host-associated > Plants > Roots > Nodule... | reverse complement strand
CTATTAATTTTTTTCCATTTTATTAATCTATTTGAGCTTATATACAAAAAAAATAAAAATTGCGTGGTAAAAATTACTTAAAATTAAACAATTTATGTTAAATACTAATTCTCGTACTAAATGGGTGTATCTTTAAATTTCCTATAGCATGCCCTGACCATTGATACAGCTTAATTCGAACAATTTTACCTTTATTACATGAATTTCATATGAAAAACGTTGACTTACGCAATTTAATCAAAAATCTTACAATGATCACGAAAACATGTTTTATTCTTCATATTTAGATTTGATTAACTTTTTATTGATAAAAATGACTGAAATAAATTAAGAGATGTTTACAACTAAAAGTAATCATCGCGTTAGCCAATCTCAAAAAAATTGATGGTTAGACTATTAGGCAAAGAAACATCCCAATCGTGTAATGGTTAGGAATGTTAAACTAGCCGAACCATGGAGTTGATTCTTTCTAAAGGCATAACTTGTGGAGGACGATTTATAGAAGAATTGAGGAATTTGTTGATTTGACATAATTGGAATAGTCTCTCTTAGGGGAACTGGAGAAATAACGGTGGCGCCACAACCTCTACAAACAGGAGAAAGGATTGTGAGCTTCTATCTTCGTGAATCGGGGAGATAACATTGTTTGTGTTGCCTCCAACCACCATACAGAAAATAGGATCATCGCGATCTAGTAGAATCTTCATCATACAACAAAGTCTCGCGGTGGTACTAGCTCCGCCTATGACAACGTTCTTCAAATAAGATGGAGTTTTGTCCAACGGAAATGCAACAATAAATGGTTACGATGATGAAATTGCAAAAAACTTATAGGAATAAAGCGATTCAACTTCTTCTAGAGCCAACACTTTGGAGTGGATGAGGTTGATGGGTAAGCGGTGAAATTGTAACTGCAATGTCGTTTTCAATGCAGTGGAAGTAGTACTCTAGTGTAGTGAAGGTAGCATTGGAAGAAAATGTGTTTAACATTTCCACCTTTAGTTTTGATGATAACAAGGTATTAAAAGTTCAATTCGATATGCTAATTTTTGTTCAAGTGTGAAGGACCATAGACTAAAAATATATAAGTATTAAATCAAGGAATTGGTTCTGAAAGAACAAAAGAGAGCAATGAAATTTACAAAGGAAGCTTATGTTGCAAATCTGAATCTGAAGACCATCAGAGTCTGAAGTTCATCAGAGTCTGAAGTCAAAAACCTGGAATTATTTATTGTTGGTTATTTGAAAACACAAGTTTGCAAAAGGAATAGAAGTATGGATCAACATCTATTTCAGAGAAATTAGAAGGTATTGGATGCTTATCCATTGAAGAGCGCAGGAAAAGGACAATAGTATAATTTTACAACCACAACTCCACTACTCCACTCTCATGTCTGCATATAGTACTGCTACAGCTGTGTCTACACTAGTTAATTTTCCAAACAAGGAATGGATTTCAAATTACTCTCTCTTAGGACATTAACCAAATCAAGCAACAAATCATTGATGATTTGATCAAACTTCAGTAACGACTCTTATATGTGCTGGCAATCTCTCAACGTTTCTTTCACACTTCTATATAAAGGAGTGAAGACTTGAAGATTGAGAGAGACTCTACAACGTTTTTAAAAGTGCAAAAACTCAGTTGAAATTGTTGTACATCAAACACTTAGGATTTCTTATAAACTTTCATATCTTAGAAATTCTAGAGTCTTAAGAGTCTGATATTTATTTGTATTGTGAAAACTACTGATAGTATATCAAGTGTTCAAACCAAACATCGTTTTGTGTAATTTTGTTTGTTTAGAAGTCTCTTGCTTTTGTGCTTGAGTACAAGAAATCTCTTGCTTGTGTGCTTGAGTATTTGAAGTCTCTTGCTTGTGTGCTTGAGCATTTGCAATCAGATTCGGATTTTAGCAAACTCTCCTTGGAAGTGTAAGTGGGACAAGACTACTTCTGGATTGTGGTAGGAACTTGTATAATTGCTTCTGTCTTTCTCTTCTCTCTCTCTCTCTCTCTCTCTATATATATATATATATATATATATATATATATATATCTTTAATTTATCCACTGCATTAAACTCTGAACATTGTTCTAGAATCTGTACTCTATCTAGCTCTGGACTTTAGACTTAGTTTAAAAAGAAGAAAAAGCTAACACAATTCAACCCCCTCGCCCCCCTCTTGTGTTTTTCTCATCTTCAGGTTGTTCTCCAGTGAGTGGGAAGGTACCTGCAAAACAGGTAGTCCAATGACGTTCAAGTCTGTGAGAGAAATGATGAAGGAAAGAGTGTGATAAAGGTGTAAATACGATCATATCTTTGGTGTGGCGCGAAGCCACACTTATACAGAGGAGCCTAGTTGTAACTTACTTTGTGAAACCCAACGAAGAATTTAGAAATTCATTAGATAGTATGAACTGTCCAAATTGATGGAGTCGCGCTCTTGTGTGGTGAAGAGCACATGATTTCTTTTGTCCCGCCTTAGGTGGCGAGGATTGTGATTTGTTGGACCACCATGTATTCGGTCGGTGATTTGGGCTAGGGAAAGTCCGGAACAGTTATTAACCATTAAGAAGTTTGTATAGAATGCATTAAACATATACAGTACAATTAAATTTTATATAGGCATATATCATCAACATAATTTGATAACTGGAAATCGACATCAGGTATTCGTTGATTTCTTATAGATCCATCTTAACTGTAGCAACTGTTAAGGGAAATATGGTTGTGTTGGTTCAAGAGGACATTCTAAAATTTAAGAATTCTCATTTTACAAGGTTGATGTTGATGGAAAAGGTTGATGTTGATTTTGTGCCATAACCTCATATCTAACGGAACAACCCTAGCCTCTTGAATACTAGGAAAGTAATATATTTTGGCTAAAGTGCACTTTTCCCCCTTTAAGTTTTAAAAAGTTTTGATTTTGGCTCTTTGCAATTTTGATCCTTTTTGCCAATTTTAACCGGTCAATGCGTACGTGGAAAATTAAAAAAAACCATATAAACATTTTAAAATTAAATAAATGAAAAATTAAATTAAAAATCAGGAAAAAAAATTAAATAAATTTTTTATTCATCTTCAACATATTTTTCATACACCTTCATCATATACACATAAAATCAATCACAAAATAAAAAATGAAAATCAATTCATCACCCAAGAACACTTTTCCCTCAAGACAACAACACTTGTCTGGATTTTTTTTTTCAAAAACAAGCTTCTTCTCTCCTCTTCTCGCAACAAACAAACCGAACACCATCTTCTCTCCTCTTCTCTCCTTCTTCCACTAAAAACTAATTGAGAATTGAAAATTCTTTTATTGTTCCAAAATTGGGAATTGGGAACTGTAAATTGGAAAATTGGAGGTGTAAGTAAATTATTGGAATAAAACATGATGAAAAATTACCATGAAAAATTATTTGGTGATTAGCACAGGGATTGATTTGTGTTTACTTTTGCCGCTGCTTGTATTTAACATGAAACAGCAGACTTGATTTGTAGAGAGTATACATCGCATATTGGAATTGATTGCGACACTAAACCAAGAACAGTTCGTTATATGATGAAGGTGTATAAAGAATATGTTGAAGATGAAAAAATAAATAGTTGTTGGTTGATGGTTCATACAATGAAATGAACTACGTAGAGTTTGATCGGTCAAAATTGGTAAAAAGGATCAAAATTGTAAAGGGGCTAATTCTTGAGGGGCCAAAATTGTAGTTTTTGTTCATAGGAAGCCAAAATCGCAACTTTTTGAAACTTAGAGGGAGAAAAATGCACTTTAACCTATAATTTTTTATAAACAGATATTACTGTACCATATTAAGCAAGATGCAAAGAGGGAAATGATTAATCTTAACAAATATACAGAAGTCATTTACATCTGTAAGCACGTCAAACAAAATATCATATAGTTGACATGGTCACCTTAAACTTTGAAAGATGTTTTAACTTTATTTCACAAAGTCAACAATTAGCTGAGAGGCTAGCCCGGTGATGTTAGTTGTTGCAGCTGCATACACTATAATGAAACCATATTTTAGTAAAATCTGTAACCAACGATTCTTTTTATTGTTTACTGCATTCCCAACCATAGTACCATCTTGCACACCATGCCCCTCATCATTTATCTTCTTCACAATAACTGCATCAAATACACTTGAAAGAATGTTCCTATAATACTCAAAGTCTTGCTGTTCTGCAACCACGTTAACATCGAGCCACGTGAAGACCAAATCAATTGCTTTGTTGATCTTTTCCTTTTCTTTTGACGAAAGCATCAAACTAATATACTTATCATTTATGGCATTCCTCATGTTGTATGCATACTTCTCTAGTACATTTCTTGTTTCTACCTTCTTCATATACCTCTTGTCTTCATCTTTGTACTTCTCAGCTTCTTTGATCTTCCTCTCAATTTCCTCCTTTGACAACCTTCCCTTGTCACTTATTATTTTGACCATCTTATTAACTCCAAGGGACTTTTCCGTGCTACAAACGTGTAAGATGCCATCGTCATCGATTTGGAAGCTGATTTTAATTTGAGGAACACGTGCATAAGCTGGAGGGATTTCCAAAACAAATTTTCCTAGCAAGTTGTTGTCCCTAGTTATTTTCCTTTCACCTTCATAAACATGAATTAAAATATTCATTTGGTTGTGCAAATGTGTGGTGAATACATGTTCCATGATGGCAGGAATTTTGGTATTCCTAGGGATTATTATGTTCATAATCCCCCCATGAGTCTCCAATCCAAGGGACAACGGAATGACCTCCCTCAATAGTAAATCTTGAACCTTCTCACTAAACTCCTCACCACTCAATATAGAAGCATGGACAGCAGCTCCATATGCCACCGCCTCATCGGCATTGATGCTTTTGCATAAAAGCTTCCCTCCGAAGAAATCACTCACCATTTGTTGCACTTTTACAATCCTAGTAGAGCCGCCAACAAGGACAACATCTTGAATGCTACCCTTGTCCATCCCACTATCAATTATACACTTTTCTACAATCTCCATGCACTTGTCGAAGTAATTCTTGTTGAGTTCCTCAAACTTTGCGCGACTAATCGATGAGTAGAAATCTATACCTTGATTTAAACTCTCTATCTCAATGGTGGTCGAAGTATTGGAAGAAAGTATCCTTTTTGCTTTCTCGCAAGCAGACTTCAACCTCCTAAGGGCTCTTGGATCTCCACTAATGTCGATTTTATACTTCCTCGAGAACTCTTTCACAAAATGGTTCACCATTGTATTATCAAAGTCTTGTCCCCCAAGGTGAGTGTCTCCTGCAATGGCCTTAACATTGATAGCACCATTCTCAAATGTGAGAATGGACACGTCCAGAGTACCACCACCTAAATCAAAAATGAAAACATGTCTACATCCATGATTAAAAGGCTTCACGTCAAGACCATATGCAATTGCAGTTGCAGAAGGCTCATTGATTATTCGCATAACATTGAGGCCAGCAATAACACCCGCATCTCGAGTAGACTGGCGTTGTGAGTCATTAAAGTAAGCAGGTACAGTTATAACAACATCCTTCACTGTTGATCCAAGGTAAGCTTCAGCTATCTCGGCCATTTTTGCCAATACCATGGATGAGATTTCTTCAGCAGCAAAATGCTTTTCCTCGTCATTATAGTTAACAACAATCATGGGTTTGTCATTGAGGTCGCCAATTACTTTGAAGGGCCACGACTTCATATCACTTTGTACGATGGAGTCGCAAAACTTCCTACCAATTAGCCTCTTTGCATCTACAAAACAAACAAAAGAGTTGAGTACACAATGAGAAAAAATGTTGTACCATTTTCTTTGCATTTGAATAAATCTGTATGTATAAATTGGATAACTCTAATATATCTTGAATAGGAAAAATTGTTATATATTTACGAATCAAATTACACTGATGTAACATGTATCGTCACATCACTAAATAACTTTTTATTGGATTTTTTCATTACTAAATTCATATCTGGATTAAAAATTATTTTGCTAATAATACATCTATAAAATCATTTGAAATATAATATACAGTTGGTTTAAAATTATTTTCATATCATATTCATTTGGTTCTAAACTCAGCTTGTATCCAAAAGAGTAAATATATGTTTACCTCCTGTAATATTAGCGGTTTCTGGTTATCCCCTATAAAAAAAAAAAAATTAGATTTCAACCCTGTAATTTGAAGATTTTGTTTGGTTTTATACTTTCATGAATTTTGACTGTACAAAATCGATAAAGTGACAGAGGGGATAAACCAAAATTCGTTCAAATTACAGAGGGTGAAAGTACCTTAAATTTTGAAATTTTATGGTATAAAGGTTCAAAACTAAAGAATCTTCAAATTACTGTGCTGAAATCTAAAAAAGAAACTTACGAGGGTAAATCAGAAACCGCTAATCTTGGGTAAGCATATATTAACCCAATCTAAAATAAGAATTTTAACTAAAGAAATAACATGCATAGGTTAAGTTTCATGCATTAAAATATCATATATAGTTGGCTCATCAAACACTAAACATCAAGGCAGAGCATGGTATTTTATCTTATCATGTCTCAGTTTATCCTAAATAAAATCAAGAATAATTGAGTTTAGAAGCTTTTACCGAAAACAGTGTTGACTGGGTTGCGAGCAGCCCTGTTGAAAGCAGGATCACCAATCATTCTTTGAGAGTCGGTGAAGGCAACATAAGAAGGTGTTGTTCTATTCCCTTGGTCGTTCGGTATGATCTCTACCCTATTGTGCCTCCATACTGCAACACAAGAATAGGTTGTTCCAAGGTCGATTCCTATTGCAACTTTCTCACCTTTTACTGACATTTCTCTCCAAAATTTTGGGAAGGAATAGAAATGATGATGAGAACAAATTCTTTGAGGGCTCGGCTTATAAAAAGAAGTACAATATGAACTTCTTTGTAAGTTTCGTTGCTATTTCGGATTAATTTTCATGATTTTAAGGTTGGTGGTTATAATTTTCACAAATAACTTGTGGATCATAATTTTCTCAAAAACAAAAAACAACCAGTGGAGCATAATTTAAGACAAAAACATTATCAACGACAAGACCTTTCCGTGTACATGTGCATAACAAAAGACATAGGTGGTTATATTTTTTATACTCACTAGAAGTCAAGACCCTTTCCTCGAAAAAACAAGAGTAGTCAAGTTGACACTTAAGCCATCCAAATTGATTCAGTCAACTCTTGTAAAGGTTCTCATTTCCTAAAGATGGTCACTCTTAGTGTCTTGCAAGAGTGAATATTTTCCTTGGATTTTGATTTTGTGCCTTACCTTCTCAGCTAATAGTATCCACCTTTATTGTTTTTCATTAACATAATATTATTTATTGTACTATTCAATTATTTAACTACTCTCCTAATAAGAATGTTTTAATAAATCAAATACATTTTACATTTAAAATCAACATTACTAATATTTTTGAATAACTTTATTAAACTCAAAAGGGACACACACAAATTAGTGGACACACTAATTTAAAACAGAATGAACTCAGAAAAACTTTCAAACACCTATCGCTTGTACTCGCACAAAAATCCCTTCAAAAAACTATCAAATCGACCAATAAACCCCCGGTCCACCGGAGAAGACAACATAACAAATCCAAAAACTTGAGTCTAGAAACTGACTCCTGATCTCGAATCAAAAATGTTTGGCCCTCTATAATCCAAAATCAAATCACAAAGGAACACCTCAAGTCTCATCCCACCGAAGAATACACCATTACTAGAATTGCGACGCGATATGCTTTGTTGTTTCATTAGATCAAGGGTTAGTAGATCTATTTCGTTCATATTGTTTCTATTCGAATGATTTGTGGGTTTGTCGTTCATATTATGGATTTAGCTTCAGCTCGCATCACTGGTGCAATACACATCAGCCCAATAACCCATAATCCATGTTGGATTTGGGCAGGGCCGTTCCAAGAGTTTTGCGGGTCTTAGGCATAATATGAAAAAAGGGCCCTTACATAATACATCATAACTTTTATTAGCTCATTGTTGTGTTTTTTTAGCTCTTCAATTCGTTTTTTTATTTTGTTTTTCACTACCAAATAAATGTTTTTTAGACAACATCTGAAAATAAATCAAATACTCTATATACACCAAAACAAAATAAAATACCGTAGAAGTAGAGAAAAATAGCACATGCGAAGTAGACTGAAATTTTAGCACCCCATTTTCAAGTAAAATATAATTTATTTTGTTATGAAAATTATCCCAATTTCTTAGATAATAAATATCGTCGATATTTTTAATATTAGTGAGGCACATTATGAGGAACAAAGGGCCCAAACAAATATCACCAATTTCTTCGATAATAAATTTTTGAGCATATTATTAAGAACAACCTAATTTTTTTACAAGAGGGTGTATACATATATTTTTGTGCTACAAGAGGGTGTATACAGATATTTTTGTGCTAAAAGGGCCAAAAACATTAACAAATTTCAGCCCAACCCTTTATCATGTCAAAGTTTGGGCGTTTTCAGAGAATTTTGCTATATATACCCCCCAAAATCCAAATATTTCTATATACACCCCCCACCTTAAAAAAAATTTGGACCCCCTACCGGCATGGACCCTAGGCCGTCGCACTCGCGGCCTATGCCCTAGGGCCGGCCCTGGATTTGGGACCAAAGAGGATCTTCCATGCACTCTTCCGCACGAAAGTGAAGCTCCATCGATCAAGACCAATGATACGTCTCTAATTTACTAGTGTAACACCCAAAATTTTCAAAAATATAGTCTCCATATATATATATATGTTCACTATATAAATCTATAGTTATTAGTTTCAGTGATTTCATGTGTAAATGTAGGTTGATTATTATTGTGACATTTTGTGAATTAATAAGAACTGTTTGCATATTTTATAAATAATTATTTTGGTATCTTAGTGATATTTTGATTATTTTTCCTTATATGTGCAGTTGTTGTGGTGTGATAATTTTATACGCGTTTATTTGATTAGAATTAATATAAAATGTTATATTTCATTTATTGATTTATTATTTTAATTATTTTAGAAAAAACGATAGCAGTTTACTATTAGTATTTTGGGATAATATTAGTTATGAGTGAGCAAAATAAAATTAGTTTATATTATTAGTGGATGAAGAGAATAAATGGATAGATGTATATAGCTGAGTGGGCCTAATTAGTAGAAGAGAAGGTATGAACCAATGAGTGTGAGAATGGATTTTCCCATGTGCAATGTATTTAGAATAAGAGAAACTTAAAACCCTAACCTAAGAGAGAGAGAAAGAAGAAACTTTGCGGGAGAACAACAACAACATGGCAGCAGCTCACTTGAAGAGGGGAAAACAGATCCTGATGCCATTTAGATATCCAGAAAACAGTCTCCGATTATTCTCAAAATATAGTATGTAGTTTCCCTCATTTTTTATATTAAATTCATCTTTACAAAATTTTAGCCTTCCCAATAGCTCTTCAAAAACCTCAACTTTCTACATGATAGATATTTGGCAAGTGTACCAAAAACTATCGAAGTAGTAATAGAGATCGAATACACGAGGACCGTTGTTTATTTCTATTAAACAAGTTCGTTTAAATAAAGGATGTAGTAAATTTATGGGTTGCCCTAGGCAGTTGGATTTGGTTTTATAAAACTTAAACAAAGTAAATAAAATGGTTTGATAATTCGATTAAAACAGATGATCAAGCCTTTCGAATCCTCTATTGCTCACTGTGAGTAATTTGGCTCTCTTCTCTCTCAAAGAAATTATCCTAGCTTTACGACAGATTAACTTATTAGCTTTGATCAATCTCTTGACTCAAAGCCCTTTCCTAGGTTATAACCTTTTAATCTCTTAAACCGATTGAATAACATTGGAAGAGATCTTCTAGTTCGTTAAACCTAAGTGTTAACTCTCAACTTCCTATCTCTAGTTTCATATGTTGAGTTAATAACAATTACTATGTCCGGTTCAATAGCTAGGGTTCGTAGTCAATTGAAACCTAAATTCAATTCAAGCAATTAATAGAAGCTAGGGTTAATAGTCATACACATGATATTAAGAAAAGCATTAAGCACAAATAATTCTAAATAAAGACTAGGTATTCATTGATGTTAAAGAGAGTTCTTAACAAATTACATGCTCACAGATCACAAGGATTCATCTCATGGCTTAATCAATCTAAGAGTTTAGCTACTCATAACTAAACAATCAAATACATAGAAAATAGTGAACATACATAAATCAAAACCAACTATGAGTTGGGTGAGATCCACTACTTGTTCTTCGGTTTCATGGTGTCGTCTATGCTCTGTTTAGTTTGGAGTATGGTTGTATCAAAAAATCTTTTGATGAATACTGAGAGGTGATTCCCTCTTCTTAGGAAGGTCTGCAACAGTGATGAGGCCAAGGTGTTGGTTTAACACAATGCTGCACAGTAGAGTAGGAAAAGCTATGGGGAATTTAAGAACATCAGTTTTGGCATGTTTCACCGTTTAATAAAAAATGTACCTACCATAGTCCATCTTGGTTTTAGTCCCTACAGAATAGATAAACTTGGCCAAACCTGTTGCAATGTCAGATGAGTGGGTAGTGGGAACCCAATTTGCTGCACCAATCCTATTTAGGATAGCATACTTCACACTGAGCTTACTAGAAGATATCTTCCCTTTCTTAGGCCAAGCTTTCACCTGATTGGCAATAATCTCCTTGCTTACATGGTTGTCAGTGACTTCCATCTCACTAGCACCTTCTTCATTCACTCCCAAAAACTTGTTGATAATGTTGGGAGAAAAGTTGACACACTCACCTCTTACATACACTTTCTGAAATTCCTTACTAAGAGGATTATCACAATCATCCGAGATATTCACTAAGAATTATTTCACCAGTTTTTCATAGCATTCACCAAGATTGCACACAGTTTTCATGAGTCCAGCTTCTTTAATAAGCTTCATCACAACTTTAATTTTCAATGCCTCCTCACCCAGCTCTCTCTCCACTGCTAGCCTCCTATTGTAGATGTATTTCCACCTTTGAGCAAATTCAGGGAGGTGAAAAGAGACTTTGTCAATGGGCATATTTTCAATAATCTGCACCCACTTTTTCCCAGCAGTCCTCTTAACACCAGAGGGGACGATGTTTAGATCATCCTCCTCAACACCATACTCAGACTCACTTGAAGAGACAACCTTCCTCTTCCTTGAGCTACCAGCAGTACTTTTCACCAACACTTTGCTCCAACTTTTCTTGGGACCAACACCTGCAGATTTTTTCCTGCTTTTGGGAGTCTCAGTCACCACAGTAGTTGTCTTCTTAGAGCTTTTGCTTGCAGAAGGGACATCCTTTCCTTTATTACTTCTTAATCTCTTGGCTACACTATCACCAAGGGTCTGAGCCAGAGGAACATCATCCAAATCAGCTCATCAACATCAACCACATCTTTCTCATTTTCTTTGTCACCAGTGTCTTCTTCCTCTTCATCCTTTTCAGAGTCACCTTCTGATCCCTTACTTTCTTCAGCATGAGAGTCCTCTATGGAATTTCCAGAATTCACGTCCTTCTCTGGAGCAGTCTCATAGCTGGAGTCCTTTTCATCAGCCACATCATCAGCATCACTAGCAGGTTTATGAGGTTGGCCCAAGGATGTGCCAACATCGTCTTGCAAATCAGTTTCTTTCGGATCACTTTCAACAGAGTCATCATCTCTTGTCACATTACCAGGGTTATCCACATCCATGTTTTTAGTACTTTCTATAGCATCGTTCAAGTCTTGTAACCTTAATTTTCTACCAGATGTAGGTTCATCAGAGATTAGGGTTGAATCAGGATTACCATTTTCACGAACAGGTGTTGCAACATCTGATGCTATCTTGGAAGCATCTTCATCATCAGTATTTTTGGAAGCTTGAGCGGTGGTGTCTTCCTTAGTAGCTTTAAAAGGATTCTCCTTTTCATAAAGATCATCCATTGACATCGCCACTTTCGATTCACTTTTCTCTACAGGCTTCTTCTTCCTTGATGTAGATTTAGAAGCGGTTTTCTTTTTAGGTTTAGTGGGAGGAACAACAGTAAGGGGTTCAATCATCTTTAGTGCAGAGGAATCAGTTTTTTGTTGTTCGATGGTGTTCTTTTCATCGGAGTCGGTTTTCAACTTCATGGTGAAGTGATGTTGTTGACAATGTTTGGTGGAGATATGAGGTTTTTGATGATCGGTTGCAGAGAAAAGAAAGTGAACGGTTTTGGAAAGATTAGAAAAAGAGAGAGTGTGACAAGGGTTAAGATTGATATGATTGCGGTTGGTTTGGTGAAGGAAGTTAATTTGAAAAAGCTTGCCTGAATTAGCGTGCACCAATGAGAAGTGAGATACGCATAAAGTCTTTGTACGCCTAGCCAAAATTAACTGCTATAACTTCTTCCTCAGTGAAATGTCCAACCTGTCCCTCAACTTCTCAAATTTCTTCAAATTTAAAATTTCTGTATATTTGTCAATTAAAATATCTTTTGTTGGGACAATATTCTTTTCTAACGTTTCTTTGATAGAGTGTAGTTGAACATTGATTTGATCATTTTTCAAGATAAAACTTCTTTCAGAAATACTTCTCTTATCATCTTTACTCCCAAAGTGAGGAAAGGCAAGAATCTTCGGATGTTCCAACATAGTATGCAACATGTTAATCTGTTTTCCTAGTTCCGGAATCCATTTGTAGCAGTTATTTTTAGTTCTAATTCCTCTCATTAACACTTCTCCTTCTTCATTTGTTACCTTACATCCAGATTTGCTGAAGTTAACTTACATTCCTTGGTCACAGAGCTGACTTACACTGATCAAGTTTGTGTAAAGTCCTTCAACTAGAAAAACATTCTCAAGTTTGGGTAACTTAGTATTAATTAAACTTTCCATACCTAGGATTTTTCCCTTACCACCATCACCAAAAGTAACATAGCCTCTATCACAAGATCTTATGTTTTTAAACAAACTATTCTCCTCAGTCATATGTCTGGAACATCCACTGTCAAAATACCAGACTTCATTAGATGATGTTTTTTGAGAGGTGTGAACCATTAGCCCAACATTGTTACTTTTAGGCATCCATTCTTTCTTAACATTCCTCATTTTTGATTCAGAAGATTTGTACTCAAATTGTTTAGGATAGCCATACAATTTATAACAAAAGGGTCTTATGTGTCCTTTTCTTTTGCAGTGGTGACAAACCCATGGACGAGTTGTCCTTTTGTTCTTAAAATTCTGATGTTGTTGAAAATGTCTCAACATTGTTTTGCTGGTAGAGGCACCATCTATTCTTGAAGGATCAATAACTTTGAAATGTTCTTCCTTTCTTATCATCCCATGATCTTCTAAGGCATAAGCAAATTTTATGTTACGTTTTTCTAATTTAGAGGTTTATAATCTAGTCTTATACCATTTGCTTTTTCCTTATCTTGACTTTCTGACATTTCATCCAGAATTGCAGAATTAGTTGTCATCATTCCTTCTTGTTTTATAACCTGTTCAAGTTATGAGTTTAGAAGAGTTACCTTATCATTGAATTCTGAGATCTTTGCCAGATGATTACTTCTTTCAGTAAGCAGTTGACTGTTGATCTTCTTTTGTTCTCCTAACATTTTGCATATCTCTGCACTTCTGACATAAAAATCCTTATAAGAAGTAGCTAACTCATCATAGTCCAACTCTTCATCACAAGATTCAGTGTCAGAAAAGACCCTACCAGTTAGAGCAGTCTCCCTTTTTGTAGACTCATATTCATTAATTCTTTCTGAAACATCTTCATCAGACCAAGCAACATTCAAACTTTTCTTTAGTTTCTTCAGAAAATTAGAACATTCTGTTCTTATATGACCAAAACCTTCACATTCATAACATTGAACTTCCTTGGATTGATTTCCCTTGTCATCTGTATTGAAACTCTTCTCATTATTATGTTTTTCCCTGATGTTGGATTGAATGTTCTGACCATCTGATTTGGATCTCCAATTAGCCTGTTTCACAATCTTGTTGAATAGTCTTCCAAGGAGTACAACTGACTCAGCCAGGTTCTCATCATTTTCAAGGTTTCCTTGAGCTTCTTCAATGTCAGCATTAGAAACAAAAAAAAATATTATTTTCTTTCTTTTCCATCCTATTGCTGATTAAAATTTCAAAATTTTGTAAGGATCCAATAAGCTCTTCTACCTTCATGTTGGAAATGTCCTGAGCTTCTTCTATAACGTTGACTTTCATGTCAAATCTTTTGGGTAAAGATCTGAGAATCTTTCTAATCAGTTTTTCTTCAGACATCTTCTCCCCAAATGAATCAAAAGCATTAGCTATGTCAAGGATATTCATGTGAAACTCTTGAATGCTCTCATCTTCCCCCATTTTTAGTTTTTCAAATTGAGTGGACGGAAGCTAAAGTCTTGACCTTTTAACTTTTGAAGTGCCTTCATGTGCAATTTTGAGGGTCTCCCAAGCCTCCTTAGCAACACTGCATTGTTTGATCATTCTGAACATGTTCTTGTCAACTCCATTGAAAATAGCATTCAAGGCTCTAGAGTTAGCAAGTGAAGATTCATCCTCATCTACAGTCCATTCTTCTTCTGATTTCAGAACAGTAGTCTTGTTCCCATCTTTATCAAGTGCCACAAGCTGTTTCTAACCTTTCAAAACTTCTTTCCACGTCTTGATGTCAATAGATTTAAGGAAAGCACTCATTTGTGATTTCCAATAATCATAGTTCGTTCCATCCAACAGAGGTGGTCTGTTAACAAACCCTCCTTCCTTGTCCATAATGCCAGAAATAACTTCCTCTGGATCTCACCCTAAAACAGGCAGGGTGCCTGCTCTGATGCCAATTGAAATTCTGGCACGTTAGACTTAAGATGTTCTATGTGATGTTTCAACACCAGTCATAGATACCAGATGTTGTAAGAAATTTTTAGAACATTAAGCTAACAAACAAACACAATATAAAGTAAAATAAATGACAAGAGAGAAAATGGCACAGTGAAGTTGTTAACCCAGTTCGGTGCAACGTCACCTACTCTGGGGGTTACTACGCCAGGAAGGAAATCCACTAGTGGAGTCCTTATTCTAAGTTATCAGTAAACTCCTCGTTTACAACTCTAGACCTAGGACCAACCCGTATTGACTTCAACCTAGGAACTCCTAGATCTGAGATCTCATCTCACTTCCTACAATCAATCACAACCCCTGTGATTATCAGATTACAGACACAAACAAATAGTGAAGTTACCTTCAAACAAGCTACCTACAACCGTGCTTCACAGTTTTGGTGTAGTACACAGACTACCTAACTCTTTGCTTAAAAGCTTCAGAGTAGTGAACAAAATACAACTCAAAACACAGTCCAAAACATGCATCAAGATGATACACGAAAGGCTCACAAATAACAGACTCAAAACCCTAAACAATCTATTCTTCAAATGACAGGTTGAATTATTCTTTAGGTCTTTCAGTCTTGTTTATATACTGAAGAAATACGGGTCAGTACACTTTGTTGGGCTTCAGAACAACTTGTAATCCATTTCACAATCAACAGAACCAGAAAAGGAAAGTCCTAATATGTAGGCACATTATTAGGAACATCCTGATCACCTCCAAAACTTTCCTAAGTAGATAGCTCATTCTAAGGAAATCACCAACGATCTGATTCTGTACTAAAAGCACGCAGCTTGACCAACAAGAATAAAGGCGTGGATTCCTTAAATAAATTAACACGTGCGAAAAACAAGGCAAGATGCAGGTCAACTGAACCATGCCAGGATGTTGGAACATCGTGTCCAACATCTTACTTGAATAATTGTTTTAGGAAAAAGTGAAGCCAATATACAAATATCCAACAAGTTTTTTGTGTTGTCCTTGGAATAAATGTCATAGAAAGATGTAAAAACAATTTGTATTGGTTATTAGTTATAGAGAAAATGAAAGAGAGAACATAATGAATGCAAATTGCATTTAATTTCTCCTTGGAAAATATGATTTTTTGAAAAACCATAATTAAATATGATAAAAGTTAGTATTTTTTGCTTATAATTTGGGACAAAGAAAATAAAAAAAATTTCTTATAATTTGGAACAAAGAAAATAATTTTTTTTTCTTATAATTTGAGACGAAGAGAGTATATGTGAAAAACAGAGGATGAATAAAATTGATAAGGGATCGAATCCAAAAAAATCGTCAAAATCTTCATTTTCTCACATCTTTTTCTCTCTCTTCTTGCGTCTTCATCTTCATCTCATGCCTTCCTCTATCCTTCTACCTATACCCATCATTTTTTTAACCACGTCTTCATCATTTGTTGCTAACTCCACTCTGCAAAAAAAAAATCCTTCAATTTTGAACCAGTTCATGAAAGAAAAACTTTGAATCTAGTAAATTAAACTCATCCTAATCAATCTAAAAAATATATATTCGAACCAAAAAAATTAACATCATCCTCTTCAATCTCATGAATCCTTAAAATAGTCTGAACACAAATTAAAATTTCACACCAAACTCCATCAATACACATACTCCTCATCCTCTCGTCCACATCTTCCCTTCAGCCTCCAACATCGAATCCATCAACACTCAATAATTTTTTGCATCCTTAAATTGAGAAGAAGAATCATTTTAGATTCTGATTCTGGCAAATAAGAAGAATTGTGAAAGACATGAAAGAGAAATTCTAGCAATAGAGAAAAGGGAGAAAAGTATGAACAACATCAAGATCCGGTTAAGTGATTGAAGGTAAATTTACATTGCTATGGTGAAGGAGGAGTATATTAATAGTTATGGTAATTTAGATGTTAATTCCATTAATTTGAAGGTGGAACAAAGATTAGGGTACCAAGTTCATCGCAAATTCCTTGTGAGGATGAGCCGAAGTTGATATTGTTGTAGGAATGGAATTTGTTTGATTCCACACTTTGTAGTTATAATGGGATGAAGAAATTGAAGCTTTTGTTGGCTATAATAGGAATTGTAGTATAGGAATCATGTTTGTGAATTGGTTATTGTGCTTCGATGTGGTTTAATATGGCATTTGAAGCAGTTTCTTTGAAAAATGTTGATAAACTTAAAGATCAATGCAAAAAAATATTAAGGTTGAGAAGAAATCGTTTTATTTTGCTGTTATTTTTTTTATTTTTTGTTTCTAAATCTTTCTTCTATTTAGTTGTAAAATTTTGTTGAAATTGATTATTTTTTATGTTGAGGATGGTTTTGGGTTTTTGGATTATGGATTATGAGTTAAAGATAAAGATTAAGAGGTGTTGTGTAAATGGGACTCTGGCCTTGAAAAACTACTATCTAAGTACCTTTTCCTTTTTGTGGTTGTATAAATGGGACTCTGGCCTCTGGGTGACTCATATCATGATTTCTTTAGGAACTTCAACTTTCCTAATATAACAGCGAGGTGTGTTGTGTCCCATTTTACAACAATAATGACATAGGATTTGCTATCAATATTTTTAACATAAGAGTATTTCTTGTAAGGTTTTTTAAAATGTTTATCACCATTTAACTTCATAGCAAATTCTATTTGAGGTTTATAGGCTTGTTCTTGTTTGCTTTTTAGTGATTTAATCTCTTTATGTATACTAGTAAACACAACAAAATATTGGGTATCCAAAAATTTATGATAACTCTTAGAAGATTCAATATACTTATTTACAATAATATGCTCATTAATAAGAGATGCATGATAACTTTTTGCAGATTTTCAAAATTATTTTTAAGCTTTGAAATTTCAGCTTCTAATTTATGACTTATTTCTTTTGAGAATTTATTTTTCTAAAAGCTTCCAAAGTTTCAGCATGCATTTTTTGAAAATCATTTTGTAACTCATTATAAGAAGGAGTAAGTCTGGAGTCGAATGTAATTACTTCACAATGTTTGTGCCATAAAGACTGGAAGATTGCTTGCATTAGCTTTCATAAGATTTGGAAATTCATTTTTAAAGTGCCCCAACTTGCTACTTTCATAGAAATTTAGAATATTTTCTTCCTTTTTAAATTCACCTCCTCTGCTAGTTTCTTTACAAAATGTTTCAGTTGATTTTTATCAATGTATCTATGATATCATTGCACAAATAATCTTATATCTTCATCCACGGAGGAGTCTTCATCAAATTCATTATATATCCGCTGTGATAATGTTGCCTTGGAAGTATACCTTTATAACAATACTCTTTTCCTCGTATTTCTTAGCCTTAGAAACTTCTTCGTCAAAGACTTTAAAACTTTATTACCACAATATTGATTTGAAATTGTGTTTCTAAGGTTTTGCATTTTATTCACAAGATAAGTAAATCTCATTTGCATGGAAACAATGTTTTCATCTTGTTCCATTTGAAATAACTCATATAAAATCGGGTGTTAATTTTGGATTGTTTGACATCTTTAGTTCCCTCATGCAAAACCTCCAATGCACATAGTCATGACCATCTTACACTATGAAATTGAGTGATACTCATTTATCCCTAATGCGGAAATTAGTATATTTTTCGCTTTCAAAATATATTGGACATTTCTTTATTCCTCGTTCATCCTTGCATTTTGTGGTTTATCTACAACGACGCCATCAACGGTTTCTACCGATCTAAACCAACTGTTGAGGACCACGTTATAAAATTTCATATCAATTGATTGCATATGGACGCTCATACACGATTTCCAATAATTGTAATTTTATTCGATAAAAATGGATCTCTATCATAAATAAAAAAAGTCTGTACTAAAAAAAGATTCAATGTGTATTTATTTTTGTTTTCAACAAATAAGATTGAGTTTTTTCTTAAAAAGTGTTAGGATCGGCCCCAGCCCACATTGTCGACCCAACTAATGGCGGTCCAGGAATCCCCACTGTTCAGGGAGGACAGAGAACTTACTATCCACTTCACCACACAAGAGCGTGCCTCAACCAATATGGATTGTTCACGCGATCTCTAACGACTTCTTGACATTCTCTCTGGGTTTCACGGAGTTTGTTGCGACCAGACTTCACTATATAAGTGTGGCTCCACACCACACCCAAAGATTCATTTTCCCTCACCAGAGAACTACTTCCATTGTGCAGGAAAACAACTTCTAATCATCGAAAACCACATCAAACGAGCATTTTAACCAATTACTCATCGACCTGGTCCACTCTAAGGGGGATGTATTGGATTAAGATTCTAAGGGATTTTAAAAGACTTTTTAATTATGAAAAAGTCTTGCAGTATTCAATCAAGACTCTTTGCGATTTAAAAAAAGTCTTGTGGTATTCAATCAAGATTCTTTGTCATTTTAAAAAAGTCTTGAGGTATTCAATCAAGACTTTTCATCACTTAAATAAAGTCTCATGGTATTCAAAATCATTCAAATTTCAAAGGATTGTTTAATAAATTAGATTTTGATGGATTTTGTGGGATTTTCTAATGAAATTTTAACAAGAAAAAGTCTTTCATGAAGACATAAGATTTCTTGGGATTGTTTTCCTTTAAAAGTTCACTATCTCTTTTTTATCCCTTATTCTTTCTCTCTTCTCCCTTCTCTCTCTCATCTCTTTTCTCCCTCCTCTCTCTCCCTTCTCCCTTCATCTCTCTCTCTCTCTCTCTCTCTCTCTCTCCTCCCTTCTCTCTTTTCTCCCTTCTCCCTTCTCTCTCTCTCTCTCTCTCGCCGTCTCTCCCTCTCTTTTCTCCCTTCTCTCCCTCCTCTCTTCCCCCCTTTCTCTATCTCTCATAAAAATAAAATAAAAAATAAGAGTATACATTGAAAATATTATGATAGAGAGTGTGTTGTAATCATTTCTTTTCAATGAGTCTTTAAAATTCATAAAATCTTTTGAAATCTTATAAATCCATAAAATCTTTTAAAATCTTATGATGTAAATCCATTGAAATCCAAATTGAAAATCCTGATAGTCTTTTAAAATCATGAAAGTCATTCAAATCCTACAAAATCTTTTAAAATCTTTGAGACTTTTTTAAGCAAAAATTGTCCTTTAAAATCCTAATCCAATACACCCCCTTAAATCATGAAGATATTAGTTGGAATAAGGTGATGAGGGCACATGGCCAAGCGTTTAATTAATAGGTTATACTTGGTTCACTGAAAAAATATGATGACTTAAGTGTCAACTTGATACTTTTTTGTTTTGTTGAGGAAAGTGTCAACTTGACTTGAGTATTGAAAATGTCCTTGGTATAAACACCAAGAAAAAAGGCGTGTCCTTTGTATGCTAGGAAGACTAATAAATGCACATGTACATTTTTTTTCTTAAATTATGCTCCACTAGTTAAGTGAAGCAAGTACATTTTTTTAGTAAATATATATATAAGCACCAACCTTATACATTAACCCCTCAAAGAAAACTTATACATCAACCAAAACAAACAAACAATTTGTTCTCAAAACTTGGTTGACCTTGCAAGAGAGAAATGGCAGTAAAAGTGGAGAAAATTGCAATAGGAATCGACTTAGGAACAACCAATTCTTGTGCTGCAGTGTGGAGGAATGATAGGGTAGAGATGATAGTGAACGACCAAGGGAATAGAACAACACCTTCTTATGTTGCATTCACTGACTCTCAAAGAATGATTGGTGATCCTGCTTTCAATATGGCTGCTTGCAACCCAACAAATACTGTTTATGGTAAAAGCTTCTAAACTTAATTATTACATTTTTTAGGCTTTCTTGAATATGAATTTGAAAAAATAGTTAAAGTGGATTCTTAGTTCTTACAATTTTTAGTACATTTTTCAGGACCTTTAAAAAATAATTTAAAGATCATTAAAAAAATAAAATTGACAGAATAGCTACCATGGTGGAGAGCTTACAATATAAAATTTGGGGTTAAATATAGTTTTGATCCCAATAAATATATCAAATTTTCATTTTAACCTCTCTAAAATTTTCCTTCACCTTTTAGTCCTTATAAAATTTTCAATTACCACTTTTGGGCCTTATTTTTAAGTACACTCATATAATTTTAAATGAAGTTGTGCACAAATGTAAAAAATTAGAATTTTTTAACAAAACATGAATTAAATATAAATTTTTAACCGCCAAAAATATAAAAAATCATATTTAATTCATGTTTTGCTAAAAAATTATAATTTTTATAGGAGAGATTCTTATAATATTATAAATTTTTATGCAAAACTTTATTCAAAAATATGAATTCTACATATGAGTTTACTTAAAAGGAGGGACCAAAGGTGAAATGGATTACTTTTGAAGGACTAAAAGTCAAAGAAAAAATTTAGAGGGACTAAAACAAAAAGTTAGTATATTATAGGGACTAAAAACATATTTAACCCAAAAATTTATCATAATTTAAAAAAAAATTATTTTGTTATGTATCATTTGTTTGAATCTGTTTTTTTTCGTACAATGAGATTCTAATTGTTAAATAACTTTTTTTTAAAAAGAAGTTAAACTAGTCCCCCCAATTGGCGATTCGGGACAAAGAGATTAGGGATTTACTTACCAAAAATGCATCAAAGCAAATTACTTATTACACGAATGTGTGACTATACATAAAAAATAATACAAGAGTTGAAAAAGAACTTTCAAATCAAATTTTAACAATACATACATGTAATTATTACATCGTTGTATTTTGATTCTTAAACATATAACACACAATTATTTTGATATCTGAGTATTATTCAGAAGAAAAGAAAATGATTAGTATATAAAGTGACTTCATATTTTTATTTCCAGACCGTTCATATAACTCTTGTTTGTTTTCTTTGTTAATTTTGGTGATTTGTAGATGCAAAAAGGCTCATCGGTAGAGACTTTTGTGACCCTATAGTTCAGAGTGATATGAAATTGTGGCCATTCAAAGTAATTGGTGGCATAAATGACAAGCCCAAGATTGTTGTCAATTACAATGGAGAGGAAAAACATTTTGCTGCTGAGGAAATATCATCAATGATATTGACAAAAATTCGTGAAATTGAAGAAGTTTACCTTGGATCAACAGTGAGAGATGTTGTTATAACTGTGCCTGCTTACTTTAATGACTCACAACGCCAGTCTACTCGAGATGCGGGTGCTATTGCTGGCCTCAATGTTATGCGAATAATCAATGAGCCTACAGCAGCTGCAATTGCGTATGGTCTTGACAAGAAACCCTTTAATCATGACCATAAACATGTTTTTGTTTTTGATTTAGGAGGTGGTACTTTGGATGTGTCAATTCTCGCATTCCATAAGAATGGAATCACGACTAAAGCCACTTCCGGAGATACTCACCTCGGGGGACAAGACTTTGATAATACAATGGTGAACCATTTCGTGAAAGAGTTCTTAAGGAAGCATAAAATTGACATTAGTGGAGATCCAAAAGCCCTTAGAAGGTTGAAGTCTGCATGTGAGAAAGCAAAGAGGATACTTTCAAGTAATACTGAGACCACAATTGAGATAGAATGTTTGCATCAAGGTATAGATTTCTTCTCACCGATTAGTCGAACAAAGTTTGAGGAAGTCAACAATAATCACTTCAACAAGTGTATGGAGATTGTCGAAAAGTGTCTAATAGATAGCGGGTTGGACAAGAGTAGCATTCATGATGTTGTCCTTGTTGGCGGCTCTACGAGGATTGTAAAAGTACAACAACTATTGTGTGATTTCTTTGAAGGAAAGGAGTTATGCAAAAGCATAAATGCAGATGAAGCTATTGCATGTGGTGCTGCTGTCCATGCATCAATATTGAATGGTGATTGTAGTGAAAAGGTTAGCATTTTGCGATCGAGGGAGGTCATTCCTTTATCCCTTGGATTGGAGAAACATGGGGGAATTATGTCAACAATGATTCCTAGGAATACCTTAATTCCTACCAGCATGGAACAAGTATTCACAACACATCTTCATAACCAAACAAATATTTTGATTCATGTTTATGAGGGTGAAAGAAAAATAACAATGGGGAACAACTTGCTAGGAAAATTTGTTTTGGAAATTCCCCCAGCTCCGGCAGGGATACCTCAAATCATGGTCAGCTTCCAAATTGACGATGATGGAATCTTGCATGTCTCTGCCACCGAAAAATTTCTCGGAATTAAAAAGAATGTGACAATAAGAAATGACAAGGGAAGGCTGTCAAAAGAAGAGATTGAGAGGATGATCGAAGAAGCTGAGAAGTACAAAGATGAAGACAAGAAGTATAGGAAGATGGTAGAAACAAGAAATGCATTGGAGAAGTATGCATATAACATGAGGAATGCCATAAACGATAAGGAGATTATGATGAAGCTTTCGTTAGAAGACAAGGAAGTGATTAATAACAGAATTGATTCGGTCTTACTGTGGCTTGACGACAATGTGGTTGTAGAACAACATGATTTTGAGTATTATACAAACTTACTTTCAAGTGTGTTTGATCCCATTATTTTGAAGATGAGAAACGATGAGGCTAATGATAAAAAGAAACATCGGTCATCAATAATGGCAAAACTCTTTGCAAGAAGTGGAATCGTTGATTTAGCTTATTCTACAACTGTTGAGTTTTTGTCAAATATTTAAAACTCCATGCAAGTTGTACTAGAAAATTTATGTTTAAGTCAACAATATAAGTTCTAAGATTAATTGTTGGACTAAGGATGTATATGTCCCCTCCTATACAAAGGCTAGGGTTTGTTCATCACAATTTTGCTTCAATGTTGTGATATTCATTCAACAGGACTCATTGTTCCTAATCATTGTTGTTGATTACATCACTATATTCATCACTTCAGTAATTCCCTCCTCACACAACAATGAGATATTTATCTTTTAAATCTATGCTCTAATTTGATTCGATTTAAGGATTTTCGCTCACTGATGTGTTCAATGATTTTTGTTACTCAACTTTTTTCTCATATGAATAGCACCTTTCACAAAAAATATGGATTTCTGCTGAAACTAATACAACTTTTTGCCATTTGCATAGGTTTTTGCTTTGTTCATGAGTGTATGTTTGAAATTTCAATTATATCATGGAGATTTTTTAAATAATGTGACCATGAGGCTAGTAAATAACTTATGGAGATGGCATCACTTATGTATCTAGTAGTTATATCAACTAGTAATGGAGGCTACCAATTTATGACTTAGTTACAAAATCATTATAAAATGTTACTGATTGGGTTTAGTAACATTTAACAAATAGTTTTGCAGAAAAATTGTATAGAAGATGTAAACCAAGTCTTTATGGACAACCTCAATTAACAATATTTACGTTTATTTTAAGAGAAAAAAAAAGGATAATTCATTAAAAAAAATATGTACTAAGAAAAATATTCGATGTGTATTTATTTTTGTTTTCAAAAATAAAATTGAGTTTTTTCTTAAAAAGTGTTCGTACCGGCTCCAAGTAATGACGGTCCAAGAATCCTCGCAGTTTAGAGAGGAATGAGAACTTACTTTCCACTTCACAACACAAGAGCGTGCCTCAACCAATATGGATTATTCACGCGATCTCTAACGACTTTTCGACATTCTCTATGGATTTCGTGTGGTTTTTTTACCGTCAAACTTTACTACTCCCTCCGTTCCTAATTATAAGAAAAATTGACTTTTTAGATTTATTCAATTAATGATGTATATAATTCATATTATGGACTACATACATTATTAATTAAATGAACTTAAAAAGTTAAATTTACTTGTAATTAGGAACGAGGGTATATAAGTGTGGCTCCACACGACACCCAAAAAGACGATGACATTAATTTTTACCTTTTTCGGATTGTTGCCTTTCCATTGTGCCGGAAAACAACTTCTAGTCATCGAAAACCACATCAAACGACCATTTTAACCAATTACTCATCGACCTGGTCCACTCCAAATCATGAAGATATTAGTTGGAATAAAGTGATGAGGGCACATGGCCAAGCGTTTAAATAATCGGTTATAATTGGTTGACTGGAAAAAAATTGATGACTTCAGGGTCAACTTGATACTTATTTTTTTGTTGAGGAAAGTGTCAACTTGACTTGAGTTTGGGAAATGTCCTTTGTAATTAATGCACATGCACAGCAGAAAGGTCTTGTTGAAAATGATTTTGTCTTAAATTATGCTCCACTGGTTAAGTGAAGCACGTACATTTTTGTAGTAAATATATAAGCACCAACCTAAAATTATGCTAGGTATATTATTTCTTTAGTTAAAAATCTTATTTTGGATATAAGCTGAGTTTGGAATCAACTGAATATACTATAAAAATAATTTTAAATCAACTTTATATTATATTTCAAATAATTTTAGATGATACAAAGTTTTATAGATGTATTATATGCAAAATAAATTTTAATCCAGCCATGGATTTTGTTATGAAAATATCCAATAAAAAGTTATTTAGTGATTTAACAATACATGTTACATCAGTGTAATTTGATTTGTAAATATATAACAATTTTTCCTATTCGTAAATACATGTAACAATATATTGGAGTTATTTTATTTATATATACGGACTTATTCAAATTCAAAGAAAATAGTACATCATTTTTTCACATAGTGTACACAACTATTTTGTTTGTTTTGTAGATGCAAAGAGGTTAATTGGTAGGAAGTATTGCGACCCCATTTTTATGAATCTTACAAAGCTGAGAATTGTAAGACTCATACAACAAATTACAAGTGTCAAAACTCTGTTGAAATTACTCATCATCAAAGTTCACTTAGAATTTTTTAACAACTTTCATATCTTAGAAATTCTAGAGTCTTAAAGAGTCTGTATCTGATTTGTATTGTGAACACCAAGTGTTCAACCTTAAACAAATTTCTTTGTAATTCTGTTTGAATAGAAGTCTCTTGCAGTTGTGCTTGAGCATAAGAAGTCTCTTAATTTAGTTCTTGAGCATAGGAAGTCTCTTGATTGAGTTCTTGAACATAGGAAATCTCTTGCAGTTATGCTTGAGTAGTTTGAAGTCTCTTGTTAGTTTTAGCAGTGAGCAATGGTAATCAGATATTAAATTTTTAGTGAACTCTCCTTGGAAGTGCAAGGGGGACATGACTACTTCTGGTTTGTGGAAGGAATCTGTATAATTGCTTTGTGTCTTTCTTCTCTCGCCCTCTCTCTGTTTTATCTGCTGCATTTAGATTATGAACATCACTTCAGAAGCTGAATTCTATCTGCTTCTGAACATTGACTTCAGTAGGAGAAAACGAAAAAAAAAAGCCAACACAATTCACCCC
>Ga0228711_1002998_pt1 | contig 26186 bp, 27 predicted proteins | sample MedpolnodulmetaG_2_FD_177996 | JGI IMG/M metagenome (GOLD analysis project Ga0228711, IMG submission 177996) | Root nodule microbial communities from Medicago polymorpha collected in Santa Monica, California, United States - brown nodules | ecosystem: Host-associated > Plants > Roots > Nodule... | reverse complement strand
GGGGGGGGTTGAATTGTGTTAGCTTTTTCTTCTTCTTAAAACTAAGTCCAGTGTCCAGAGTCTTATGCAACAGATAAAGTAAAGAGATAGAGAGAAGAGAAAGACACAAAACAATTATACAGGTTCCTTCCACAATCTAGAAGTAGTCATGTCCCTCTTGCACTTCCAAAGAGAGTTCACTAAAATCAATATCTGATTACAATTGCTCAAGCACAAAAGCAAGAGACTTCAAACTACTCAAGCACAAAAACAAGAGGTTCCCTATGCTCAAGCACACACGCAAGAGTCTTCCTATGCTCAAGCACAAAAACAAGAGACTTCTAAACAAACACAATTACACAAAAAAATGTTTGAGGTTGAACACTTGATATATAATCAGTGGTGTTCACAATACAAATCAGATACAGACTCTAGAATTTCTAAGATATGGAATTTGTTAAGAAATTCCAAGTGAACTTTAATTTAAAAACAATTTCAGCAGAGTTTTGTCACTTGTAAAATTGTTATGAGTCTCTTACAATCTTTAAGTCTTCACTCCTTTATATAGAGGTGTGAAAGAGACGTTGTTGATTGCTAGCACATCAAAAGAGTCATTGTTGAAGCTTGATAATCACCAATGATTTGTTGCTTGTTTTGGTTATTGTCCTATGAAGGAACAATTTCAAATTCATTTCAAGAATAGAGAACAACCAGCGTAGTCACAACTGTTATCTTGTACTACTGCAGACATGAAGAGTGAAGTAGTGGAGTAGTGGTTGTACAATTGTACTACGTCCTTTTCCTGCGTTCTTCAATGGATAAGCATCCAAGGCCTTCTAATTCCTCTGAAATAGTCGTTGCTCCAGGCTTCCATTCCTTCTGCAATCATATGCATTCAGAATAACAACATTTAACTAACTTCAGCTTCTAGCCTTCAGACTCTGATGAACTTCAGCTTCCGATGGTTCTTCAGACTCTCTAATGACGTCAACTTCTGATTAGGGTTGGGAATAGGCCAGGCTGACCTACAGGGGCATACGGCGTGGCCTATTTTGGCCTGGCCTGTTTAGCAGATAGGCCTGGGCTTTTTAGAAAGCTTGTTTAGTTAAATAGGTCAGGCTTAGGCTTCCAGAAAAGCCTGTCAAGCCTAATAGGCCGACCTATTAATACATATTTATTAAAAAATGTTTTTTTATATTAAAATAATTGCATACATTAAAAATATAAACACCTTTTTCTCTATCTATTAGTCCCTTAATATGCTTTGTTGTTATAGGCTTTTAAATAGACTTTAATCTAGTTAAAATTTACTTGTAGTGAAATAGGCTTTTAAGTAGGCTTTAAGGCATGTTTAGCTTATTTAGTAGGTCAAATGAACTATTTGATGACCTTAATGTAAAGTAGGCTTGTAAGTAGGCTTTCAGGCCAGTCTAGGCTTTTAAATAGGTCAGGTCAGACCAAGAAAAACGACCTATGATAGGCCATAGGCCAGACTCAGGCTTGTAAACTTTTTCGTAGGTCTGGCCTATTCCCACCCCTACTTCTGATTGTCTTCAGACTCTATCTTCTTCCTTGCAACACAAGTGTCTTTTGTAAATTCCATTGCTCTCATTTGTTCTTTCAGAACCTATATTTGAATTAAAGATATATAACTTTTTGTCTATGTTCCTGCACACTTGAAATAATATTAGCATATCCAATTGACATTTATAATACCTTGTTATCATCAAAACTTAAAGTGGTATTGTTAAACACATTTTGTTCCAACAGTAAATATGTAGTATTATTTTTTATGAGGAAGAATGATGACTAAGCCCAATAAGAGTTAAGTGAACCGAACCGAACCCAAATCATGTGGATATATAAGAGTGATACTACTTCACAATTTAGGGTTAGGAAATCATTTGGTAAGTTTTGTAATAAAGGCAAAGAGAGAGGATAGAGCAAGAGAGAAGAGAAAAAGGTTCTAAAGGGAGAAAGAGGAGAAAGCTTGAAGAGCTTAAGTGAAGAGGTAAATTAAAGCTTAGAAGGCTAACTTATTGGATTAAGAGGTAAGAGGGAAAGTTATTTTAACCATCTAGATCTTATGAGCAATTGTGTGGTTATGGATTATGTGTTTTGCTTATACTTTCATGAATTTGTTGTTGAATTAAGCTTAATTTCGTGCTCCAATTCTGGTGGTTGTTTTGAGTATGTGAAAAGTTGCAAAAACATGTTGTTGATGCATGAGAATCCATGTTTCATTATGATAAGTTGGTGTTTATGAGTTTTAGCTTAATTAAATGAAATTCATTAAGTTGTTGATGAATGATGTTAAACTTGTGTTCAATCTTGTTGCTATGACATTGGGTATGTGAAATTAGTGGAATCATGTTGTTGATTATGTCAAAAGCTATGTTTGTTTGTGTTAAGTTGTTGTTTTGGGAATTATAATGAATTAAGTGAAAACCATGTTAATTGAGGTATAAGTTGTTGCTACATAGTTGGGAAAAGAGCTTAAATGATGTGTTTGAGCCTTGAGAAAAGATTTTAAACACTTTGGGTGTATGGAGGATCGAAATAACCACTTTTTGGTTGATTTTGAAGAGAATCCAAGTCCAAAACACTCATTTTTGCACTTTTCACAGTGCTAACGCTGCAACTCGGGGCGCTAAGCGCCCAATTACAGAGAGCCAACGTTTGGACTGGCCAAGCCTGGCGCTAGGCGCCCCTGGCAGGACAAGAACTTTCTTGAGTTGTGGGTGCTTGGGGGATGGTTTGGTGAATTTCTAGGTGTTCCTTTGATGATGAATTCTTGATGTTTTGGTGATTGAATGTTAGGGAATAAAAGCTTGTTTAGGATTGAATTGGTTATGTTATTTTTGAGATGAAGTGGAATGGAACATGAAACATGTAAATGGATTAGAATGAAATAGAGTTTTCTTAAATGAAATGATGTTATCATGACGGAACTACTGTGATGCTAGACATAGAGATAACATATAGGAATGATGAGGATGTATGTGAATATGAAACTTGACTTAGGTGAATATTGTAAATAGACATACTTATGAGAACATAGACGAATTTAGTGAAATGATGAATTATGGCATGTTGGCTTGTAATTGGTTATATGATGATGATAATGTGATGAATAATGGTTGAGTTGGTTAATGATATGTGAATGAAACATTGATTAATTAAGTGTAAGTGGCGAATTGTTTAAGATGCAAATTGACTAAATAAAGAGGTGTTGTTTTATTAATGTGATAAACATGATGTGATATTATGATGATATTGGTGTGATAAACATGATGATGAGATTATGATGATGATGATGATATAAAGAAGATGTTGATGTGTAATTGTTGAGTTGTTTGATTGTTGTGCATTGTCGAGTCTTGGTGAAATGTTCATGCGTTCATAGTCTTGTAATCATGATGTTGTGGGATTATTTCAGTAACATAATTCTGATTTATCCATTAATCTTGATGAGCTGGGATCACTCGGTAACACAACTCCGATATCCAAAAACGGTACCACATGCATATAAAGTCAAATAGAGTATTGCATGCATATGAGTATATGTGGAAGTTGTGTAATTGATTATGTGCATTTATGTGAAAGATGTGTGATTGAATTGTGGTGATGAGGTGAGAATACTATGTATTCAATTGGTGATTATTTGGTGATGTGAGAACTTGATTGTATCTTTGTGATGATGATTTGATATTCGTTGTATCTACTTAAATACTTGAATGAGAATGCCAGAGAATATGATGTTGTTTAAGATGAATATGTGCTTATATGTTGTCGCGTTCCTAATACAATGCATGAGTTCGTATCTTCTTTATGTTGAATATGTGCTTCTATATTGAGGACGCTTGAGTCAACGTGAGTACCAGAGGACAGCTCGACGCCTTCTCATTTTTATGCTTTAATTTTAGAGTCTTAGATAGCAGTGCTCTGATTAGGATGCCATGGATTTTACTTTATGTTTTGGATTATGTTTGTGAAACCATTGAGTTCACTATGAAATGTATCTGAGATTTGAGATTATGACTTTATGTTTTTTTGAGATGTTATTTCCGTTGCGACTGTTTATGTATTTGATGATCTTGCATGATTTGGATTAATGAAGTAGTAGCACCTTGAAGTTTATATGATTAATGTTGCAAATATGATATAATATTGTATGTGAGGTTCAAGGGTGTTTAAAACCTCTCCAAGAATATTAGGGGAGCAAGCCTCCTTCCAATAAGAAAGATCATGGTCATATGGCTGCTCTATTTATGGAAACAAGTTCGACGGGTACTTCTTCAATCTTGGACGTCGTTACACTGTTCGATGGTGGGACTTTAAAGCTTCATCGCATTGATGTGAACGACCCTCCGACCAAAAGGGAAATGTTTGAAATTCCTACGGGAAAACAAGTGATGATAGATGAGGAGATCTATCAAACAAAAAATGGACCAGTGTTGAACTTGTCGGGCATCTCATCGAGTCAAAATCTGTTCAATGATCAACTCTCATAAATGTTGAAAGATGCAGATCCATCTATTGTTTTACATATCTTTTATCTTTTATTTATCAAATTTATTTACTTTATTTTTGTCTTTTTACATAGTGGTTCACCTTTCTCCACTAGATGGTCATTAGAGAAGTCTAGGAACCCGCAATTGAAAAACATAATCCCTTCTCAATGTAACCGCTTGATAAAAATGGAGATCATTGTTTCAAGTGCAAATCATTCTATATATCATCTTATCAGTCGAGGAATCGACAAATCAACCAAGTTGTCATGACCTCAACCGATCTCATATAAATTCGGTTGCACAATGAATTTTGCACGACAACAACAATTTTAAAATGAATTACTCTAAAGTTCAAGAGGCATTTGATTGATTAGATGATAGTTATAATATATCCATCCAATCAAATTTCAAGAGATTGAGTGTTCTTCAAATCACCTATAAAATAAAAGCATGTGTGCCAACATAATAAAATGATAAATGAATGAAGTATTTTTTTTTTTTTAAGAGGCTAAAATGGAATATATATTATAACATCAAAGTGTCCTTCCTAGCACAAGATGTGCCAAGGAAAAAACAACAAGTCTAAAACAATATTTACAAAACTAGAAAAGGAGAGCAGCAAAAGAAAGCAAAAAAACGAAAGAAACAACAGCTAGCCATAACCCAACATTTCTAGGGGACTAAGCCAATGATGTAGTAAATCCACAAGTGCACGGTTTACCGAAGTAATAATAAAAGAGTATCGTTCCGACAGAGAGTTATGAATTCAATTAGCTTTCAAAAGGGATTAGATGAGAGTTCTAGTTGAAAAGATTGGATTTTTAACGGTTGAAATTAATAATAAAAAGCGCCTTGGGATTATTGGTTCATCATGGTGACAAATCCTTCACAAACCAAACCCTAAACCTAGAACTTTATGTTGGACCTATTTTATAAAGACAAGTTTCTCTTTGGCATATCACATCTCCTTTCGGTCTCAGTGAGTGTGTTTCTCTAGCAACCACGCATATTTTCATGGTTGATTTCTATTGAAATCCTTGAAGCTCGAAACTATATTGTCACAAGGTTTGTTAGACTATTTTCATGTTTCTCAATCCTTGTCTAAATTCAATTATTCCAATATCAAAACTTCATCTTTCGATCCTTCGCTTGATATTTGTGATGAATCAATAACAACTATTAAAATTCATCTTTCGATCCATCAATTAATACTTGTTATTGATTATAAGAACAATGAAATAGATTAGAAAATAGATTTACATAAGATTAGGGTTCGAGGCTTGGTTTGATAGAGATTAGGTCATTAGATTCATCCAACAATCCCAAGACAAAGAAGTCTACTCACTCATGTTCATTGTAGACATAGAAGAGAAGAAGAAGAACATAAAAATAAATAAGAAAATAAAAAGGAGAACTTTTATTCAAAGAAACAATTGTCACTTATAATTTCAGAGAACAAAAGATGAATCAATATGTTTGCTAGCCGCTCTATTAATAGTCTATAACTAAATAAGCCCCAAGAAATACATCAATAGAATGTTCCACAAGAAACCATGGAATTTAGGTCAGAAATAAACTAAACAGGCAGCTTGTCGAAGAAGCAAAAGCATCAAAAGGAAGTTTGGGGTTGTGGCACGGGCCGTGCCAAGCTTCTGACTTGGTAGGCTTCATATTTTTGCACCAAATTTTCGTTTTTTTAGCCCGAATCAGCTCCAAATCTCCTTTCTTTTTCTCCAAGACTCGATCTTTCAAATATTTGTTCTTGAAATTAAATAACTTGCAATTGAAGTAAAATAGTTCTAAAAAGGAAATAAAAACATATAAAATCTAAATAAAATAGACTCAAATAATATATTAAAAACACTAATTGTTGACTCATCAAACTCCCCCATACTTGAATCTTTACTTGTCCTCAAGCAAAAGGTATAAACATTAGCAGCATAAACAAAATTAACATATGACAACACAATTAAAACTCATGTCTCCTCCAAGGCTTTATTCCAAGTGTACACTAATCACAACTTCAAGCATTTCTTATGAACCAATTCAACCCAACAACAAGTCTCAAGTGAGTGTGTAGTCCAACCCTTTTCTTGCTACTGTGTAAGAGATATTATGAGGAAACAGGTTCTAACCTTAATACTAAACCAACCGAGAAAAGTCCTTTCTTCATTTCATATAAGAGAGATGATAATTTTTTGATCATTTGACAATTTAAACACATTTCAACACTTTTGGGGAACTGCAGAATTTTTATTGATATTTGGAGACAACACCTTCACGTAGGAAGTCAGGTAGTGCAGATCCTTCCCCCTAGAGTCAATGGTGCCCCCTATATATGATAAGTGGGAAGGAATTATAGAAGCTAGTTAATTTTTAGAGACAACACCTTCACGTAGGAAGTCAAGTAGTGCGGCTCTTGCCCCATAGAGTCAATGATGCCCTAGAAATAATTTTGCTTCCGACCCTCTTTGTTTGATCTTTTTATTCCCCACACAAACTTATACTACTTTTACTCTGAAGGCTTTTAAGGGTCAATTTACCATTAGTTAGAACGTGTTGGTTAATATACATACCTACCCATTTACTCAAAGATTGCAGCTATGTGCTTTTCTCAAAGAGAATTTTCACAATAAAACAAGATGTCGGTACAGCAAGAACACTCAAAACACAAGAAATAACTTTCATGTACAAAGAAACATTCATTCGGAAGAGACTTAACAAAAAAATTTATGTCATATTTTACAACAAAAACAAGCTGCTTTTCATGCCTTTCGCAACAAAACAAAACAAAAAAATTAAAATTCAAGGGAGTTTGGAAACACTACGACGCTTAACTAAACAAGACACTTTATTGGCTCCCCCCACAATTGGGTGAAACATTATTCTCAATGATTTAAAAAGAAAGAAAAATAGCAAGAGAGAAAAGGAAAATGAATACGGAAAGCTCACAATTTATTGGGGTCCTTGAGGAGGACCTTGGAGGTTGAAGTGGTGCATCATTCTTAGGAGCATTTGGTTGTTTTGCTCATGCAAGAATTTGCCTCTTTGGACATCACCACATAGCCCTAAGATTTCAACATCTTGCCTTTGTTGCTCGGTGCTTATCCTTTGAATTTCATTTTGCATCCATGTCCACCGGTCATTGTCATATTGTCCACCGACTTCACGGTCATGGTGCACCGGATCATCATGCAAGTGAGCATCTACGTCATCCTCATCATTACAATCATCACCATCATCTTGTACCTGTGGGTTAGTACCAACATAAAGCAAATTTTCCGCGACCCCCGGGTCAGTCCTAGTCGGGTTAGGCATAATGAACAGACATTGTGCCTTAGGAAGTCTCAGCTGATATTGGTGCATATGGGTTGGGCCATAGGGCTTCACAATGAGCATAAAGGTGATGGTATTTAAATTTATCCTATTGTTTCCATCAATCTTATTGATCCCGCTCTTCTCATCAACTCACATCTTCTTAATAAAGGTGATGATCCCACCTACCGCTATTTCACTTTTCTCATTCGGTCTCTTTTTAGCAACATAAACAAGATAATCAAGCAAATAATAGCAAGTGTTCACAGGGAGGTTGTAAAACATAGCCCACAACATAAACAACTCATCTGTCCTACTCGTCCCCACTTCTTTCCTACCCCAAATGGTGCAAGCCATAACCCTTTGAAAGTGCCTTAGCACAGGGTTATGTATGTTACTAGCCTTATTGGAAGGTGAATTGTATTGTTTTAGACCGGTTATACTGTTCCAAAAGGCAACAGAGTCGTAGTCGGTCGACCTTAAAGTGTGATCCCAAGAGTCATGAATATACCCCGCATTTGCGAGGCATAAGTCTACACAAAAAGCTTCCAAAGACATCTCATAATCAACATTTAAATGCCGGAATGAGAATCTATGGTTGGGTTTATTCGTCTTCGACTTATCCTTAGTAAAGGAAAGAGAGCTCAAAAACTCATAAGTGAAGTTTTCAAACCCCTGCATAGGCCTCAACATCTCGACCAAACCTAGGTTATTCAACAGCCTAATCACATACTCTCTAATACCTAGTGTATTCATGGCACCAATATCAGGGTACCTGCAAGCAAACATGGTTCTAGAGACAAGAATTTTATACCTATCGTGTTGCTCGGCATCTTTGAATTTATGTGATGGTTCCAGACTGCTGTTTTCTTCCTCCCTGCACCACTTCCCTAGCTTTCAATCTCCTTTCCTTTTCTCTTTGATGCCATTGACCTAGTTGGACTTGAGTTGGTTTTGAGGAAGGTTAGGTTTTGGTAAGAATTTGTATGGGAAAGATGGGTTTAGTGATGGATTTGGGTTTTAAGTAAGATTTTTGAGTGTTAGGATGAAGATTGGTGAAGAAATTGGGGGGTTTTGGGTTAAGGTAAAAGGGGTTACGAATTTATGGATTAATGGGTTGTGGTGGATGATTGTTGTTTTTGATCGGTGGATTATGTTTGGAATGAAATTTGGAGATGATTTGGTGAAGATTGGAGAAAGCTATGGAGATTTGAAAGTTTTAGGTTATGGAGGTTTAGAGAGAGAGTTGAAGATGAGAGAAGTTTGTGTTGGTTGAATGAGGAAGAAGAAGAAATAAATTTGGTATATGGGGAAAAAAATTGTCGCGCACGGCCGTGCTACTGCAGGCACGGATCGTGCCAACTTTCTGGAAAAGGGAGTAGTTTGTGTGCTGGTGGACTGGCACGGCTGTGCAACCACGGGCACGGGTCGTGCCAAGTTTCTGGTCTTACTAGGCAAATTTTTTTTCGCTTTCTCGCTTCAAATTTGGACAAATACCTACAAAACAAATTAAAACAACACAAAACAAACAAACTAAAAGCAATTAAACTCGTGGATTGCCGCCCACGAAGCGCTCGTTTAAAATTATTAGCTTGACGGTTAGAAGAACCTTTAAAAAGGATCAAAGAGATCATATTGTGCAGATGGCGTTACGAAACGTTCTTTCACACTATGATCATTAATCATGCAACAAGAAAAATCAGTAGGGTCCTTATTAAGATCTTTTATTTCAAATCCTACCATCTCATTACTTACTTGAAAAACAATCCTACCACCCTTAACATCAATAATAGCCCCCGCAGTAGTGAGAAAGGGCCTCCCTAGAAGGATAGGTACTTGGGCATCCTCATCTATGTCTACTACAATAAAATCAGTTGGGATATATATCCCTTCTACTTTAACGGGGATGTCCTCAATGAATCCGACAGAGTTCATAGTGGTACGATCAGCTAATTTCAAGGTTATCTCGGTTGGTTTCAACTCACCTATACCCATCCTCTTAAAGAGGGACAAAGGTAACAAGCTAATACTAGCTCCTAGGTCGCACATGGTTTTATCAATGGTTTCACTCCCAATCATACAAGGGATGGAAAAACTACCTGGATCTCTAAGCTTTGGAGGCGATTTCTTAAAGACATTACTACATTCCTTTGTTAAGGATATCATCGCATTACCCTCTATTGTTCTTTTCTTCAACAAGATATCTTTTAAAAAATTTGCGTAGAGGGGCATGCGAGACAAAGCCTCAGCAAAAGGAATATTAATGTAAATCTTTTTTAGCATGTTAATAAATTTTTCAAATTGTGCCTCCAAGTTAGTCTTAGCAAGCCTTTGGGGAAAGGGAACTTTGAGCTTATAAGGTGGTGAAACAAGAGGTTTCTCACTCTCTCGTAAGGCTTTCTCACTTTTCGTTTTATCACTCTCTTCTCTCTCAATTGTTGTGTTTTTCACAACGAGGTCTTCTAACTGTTTACCATCCCTAAGGGTAATAGCATTTATATGGACTTTGGGGTTGGCTTCAGATTGACCTGGGCAGGTTCCACGGGTTTGAGAGGAAGCCGCCACCTGTTGGGCTACTTGGGAGATTTGAGTTTCAAGAATCTTAGCATGAGTAGGAATGGAGTCTACCTTAGATGTGAGTTTCACAAGAGAGTTATTCAGAAATCCAGTTTGGTTTTTAAGCTCCTGGAGCTGCTTGGATTGATTCATGACATAACTTTCCATTAAAAGTTCCAAGCTAGATTTCTGAGGGACTCTCTGGTTGTTTACATAACTAGGTGTTGCTGTTTGTCCATAGGAATTTTGAGGAGTTTTATAAAATTTTTGATTTTGCCTCATTCCTCGGTTATATTGAGCATAATTCATTTGCTCAACACCTTCAATAGCACTACCTAGTTAGCAATAAACACAAGTATGGCCAAATACACCACATACTTCACAAGGAGGTGAAACAGGAGCAGGTGTGACAACATTAGTATTCATTTTGTCAAATATTTGTGTGAGTGCGTCAACTTTAGCAGCTAGATGATCAAGGGAAGAAATTTCATACATACATGCCTCTTTTTTAGAGGGTGAAGAAGCAGTAATGGATCTCTCATTAGTCCACTGATAGTGGTTTTGGGTTATGTCCTCGATCAAGGCATATGCTGCGATATAGTTCTTGTTCATTAAAGCTCCACCTGCAGCTGCATCAACAGTCATTTTTGTGGTATATGATAGACCATTATAAAAGGTGTGGACAATAAGACACTTCTCTAGACCATGATGGGGACAAAGTCTAAGCATTTCTTTGAAACACTCCCACACATCATAAAGAGATTCCCCATCTTTTTGAGTGAATCGTGTGATTTGATCCCTCAATTTAGCAGTTTTAGAAGGGGGAAAGAAATGGGCAAGGAATGCTTGCCTCATTTGGATCCCATGAAGTGATGGAACCAACTTCCAATGAATGAAACCAAGCATTAGCTCTATCCCTTAAGGAAAAAGGAAAGAGGTGCAGCCTTACGGCCTCTTGGTTTGCTTTCAAAGTTCCACCGAGTCTTAAAAAAGTTGAAATATGCAGATTCAGATCCTCAGCGGGTGATTTGAAAAACTGGTTTTGCTGCACCAAGTTAAGAAGTGCAGGCTTAATTTCAAAATTGTTACCCTCAACCGTTGGGTACACAATAATAGCATGTGGCTCTTGCGTAGAAGGGGTTGCATACTCCTTAAGAGTGCGTTCCGCAGCCATACCGTTATTATTTCGTGCTTCTCTCTTTCTTTTGTGTAAGAACCTTTCGATCTCGGGAACGAATTCACCAAGAATTTTGCTTCTTCGCATAAAAGAATAAGAACCCAAGAAGTTAACGGTAAAAAGAAAGAAAGAAGCAGCAAAAGAAAATAAGAAAGAAAGAAAGAAAAAGAAAAAGTCTAATCGCTATTCAAAAGTTAATCAAATTGCTTAACTCCCCGCAGCGGCGCCAAAAACTTGATGTAGTAAATTTGCAAGTTCAAAGTTTACCGAAGTAGTAATAAAAGAGTATCGTTCCGATAGGGAGTTATGAATTCAATTAGCTATCAAAAGTGATTAGATGAGAGTTCTAGTTGAAAAGATTGGATTTTTAACGGTTGAAATTAATAATAAAAAGCGCATTGGGATTATTGGTTCGTCATGGTAACAAATCCATCACAAACCAAACCCTAAACCTAGAACTTTATGTTGGACCTATTTTCTAAAGATAAGTTTCTCTTTAGCCTATCACATCTCCTTTCGGTCTTAGTGAGTGTGTTTCTCTAGCAACCATGCCTATTTTCATGGTTGATTGCTATTGAAATCCTTGAAGCTCGAAACTTTATTGTCTCAAGGTTGGTAGACTATATTCATGTTTCGCAATCCTTGTCTAAATTCACTTGTTCTAATATCAAAACTTCATCTTTCGATCCTTCGCTTGATATTTGTGATGAATCAATAACAGCTATTAAACTTCATCTTTCGATCCATCGATTAATACTTGTTATTGATTATAAGAACAGTGAAATAGATTAGAAAATAGATTTACATAAGATTAGGGTTCGAGGCTTGGTTTGATAGGGATTAGGTCATTAGACTCATCCAACAATCCCAAGACAAATAATTCTACTCACTCATGTTCATTGTAGACATAGAAGAGAAGAAGAAGAAGAACATTAAAATAAATATGAAAATAAAAAGGAGAACTTTTATTCAAAGAAACAATTGTCACTTATAATTTCAGAGAACAAAAGATGAATCAATGTGTTTACTAGCTGCTCTATTTATAGTCTATAACTACTTAAGCCTCAAGAAATACATCAATAGAATGTTCCACAAGAAACCATGAGATTTAGGTCAGAAATAAACTAAACATGCAGCTTGTCGAAGAAGCAAAAGCAGCAAAAGGAAGTCTGGGGTGATGGCACGGCCGTGCATGTGGTGGCACGGGCCGTGCCTGTTGGAACAAAATGTGTTTAACATTACCCTTTGAGTTTAGATTATAACAAAGTATTAAAAATTGTCAATTGGATATGCTAATATTTGTTCAAGTGTGCATGACTATAGACAAAAATTTTCAATGTCTTATTTAAGCATAGGTTCTGGAAGAACAAATGAGAGCAATGGAGTCAACAGAAGGAAGCTTGAAGTTCCGAAGAGTAGAAGTTCTAAAGACAAGAAGTTTTGAAGACAAGAGGTCCAAAAGAAGCTGACATCATCAGAAGCATTCTCCTCATCAGAAGCTAGTTCACCAAAAGCTGAAAAACTGAAGAACTTCAAATATTGTTCAAACGATGATTTAATCACGTCTATCATTGCAGAAGACTATAAGAATGTAGCAACGACTATTTCAAAAGGATTTGAAGGCATTTGATGCTTATTCATTTGATGCTTATACTGGGAATGGATTTGAAATTGATCCTTCATAGGACAATAACCAAATCAGACAACAGATCATTGATGATTTGATTAAGCTTCAAACGACTCTTTTTGATGAGCTGGCATTATACAACGTCTCTTTCACACCTTTATATAAAGGAGTGAAGACATAGAGAATAGCAAGACTCACACAACAATTTACAAGTGCCAAAACTCTATTGAAATTACTCCTCATTAAAGTTCACTTAGAATTTCTTAACAACTTTCATATCTTAGAAATTCTAGAGTCTTAAAGAGTCTGTATCTGATTTGTATTGTGAACACCACTGATTGTATGTCAAGTGTTCAACCTCAAACAAATTTCTTTGTAATTCTGTTTGAATAGAAGTCTCTTGATTAAGTTCTTGAGCATAGGAAGTCTCTCTTAGTTGTGCTTGAGCATAGGAAGTCTCTTGATTAAGTTCTTGAGCATAGGAAATCTCTTGCAGTTGTGCTTTAGTAGTTTGAAGTCTCTTGCTAGTTTTAGCAGTGAGCAGTTGTAATCAAATATTACATTTTAGTGAACTCTCCTTGGAAGTGCAACGGGGACAGGACTACTTCCGGTTTGTGGAAGGAACCTGTATAATTGTTTTGTGTCTTTCTTCTCTCTCTCTCTCTCTCTCTCTCTCTCTCTCTGTTTATCCGCTGCAACTAGATTATGAACATCACTTCAGAAGTTGAACTCTATATGCTTCTGAACGGTGATTTCAGCTTAGGAGAAAACAAAGAAAAAGCTAACACAATTCAACCCCCCTTCTTGTGTTTTTCTCACCTTCAGTGCCAAGCTTCTGACTTGGTAGACTTCATATTTTTGCACCAAATCTTCGTATTTTTAGCCTGAATCAGCTCCAAATCTCCTATCTTTTTCTCCAAGACTCAATCTTTCAAATATTTGTTCGTGAAATTAAATAACTTGCAATTGAAGTAAAATAGTTCTAAAAAGGAAATAAAAACATATAAAATCTAAATAAAATAGACTCAAATAATATATTAAAAACACAAATTATTGACTCATCAGCCACCAACCATGATAATTGAGGGAAAATTGAACACATTTTTCCTTCAACCACGAGTAGGACAATAACTTAATTTTATCCACTAGTTGCAAAATTGAGCAATCTTTACTGTTGAAAATCATGTTATTTCTTTCCTCCCATATTTCCCACACAATAGCAAACCAGATGGCGTTCAAAATTCAATGTCGGACCCTCGTACCACCACCACCAAAGCCGAATTGGTTGAAATGATCTGAATCAACGAATGGTAGAGCCATAGAAAGACCAACCCATTGAAGAATGTAGTTCCAAACCAAACCAAAAAATGAGCAGTGAAAAAATAAGTGATTGGGAATTTCCAGAGAGCCACACCGAGTAACACACAAACAAGAATCATGATTTATTGCTCCACGCCGAAACAAGTTATCCTTTATTGGTAACCTATTCCAAAACATACGCCAAGCAAAAACCACAACCTTCAGAGGTATATCCTTATGCCAAAGAGACTTTACATCCACCAGGGAGTCAACTAAAGGTTGAGATGTCAGAAAATTGTAAGCGCTACAAATAGAGTAAACATTTGATTTTTCCAACGTCCATAGCCATCTGTCTTCGTTATCAACCTGCAAAGTCACATTTTGAAGCAATAAACATAATTCCTCCACCTGCTCCTCCTCCCACGAAAACAACCTCCGCCTCCACTTCCACGCCTCACCATTCTCCCCCCACCCTAACTGAAACATATCAAAACTGACACCCATTTGGACATCGATAACTCAAACAATCTACTAAATCTATCTCTAAAGGGAAACCCACCCACCCACACACCCGAACAAAAATAAATATGTTTCCCATTTCCCACCAACCTGCGGACATGGTCTTGAAACCAAGACTCCTTGCACAATGCAGCCATGGTGCGCCACCAAGCCGGGGCATGCCTCCCACCATCCAACAAAAAACCTCCCTCCTCTCTGTACCTCGCCGACAACACCTTATACCACAAACTCTCCTTCTCCACCAACAACCTCCAACACCACTTCCCTAGTAAAGCACTAATAAATTCTTTAAGTCTCCCTACCCCCAAACCACCAACCTCCTTTCTCATGCATACGGAATTCCAATCAACCCAAGTAATTTTTATGTGGTCATCACCCCCCCTAAAAAAAACAATTTAAAATAGATTCAATAGAAAGAACATAAACAGGCAAAGATGACAGGACAGACTTCAACAGAACCAGGCGACCACCGAAAGATAAATGTTTAGATTTCCACCCCGACAGTCTATAATTAATTCGATTAATCAGCGGTTCCCAAAATGACAAACAACGCGGATCACCACCCATAGGCAGGTCCAGATACACAAAAGGAAAACTTCCAAGCCCATATCTCAAAACAGACGACGCCTCGGTTAACCACGAAGCAGGGACATTAACACCAACCAACTGACTCTTCGAAAAATTTACTTTCAACCCATATATGACTTCAAATAATTAAAGGACAGCACGCATCGCTCAAACGTTGGCCCAAGTTTTCTCAGCTATTATTAAAGTATCATCCACAAACTGTAAGTGAGACACAGCCGTTGGAACTACTGTTCCCACCTTATAGCCGTGAAAGAGAAGGTTGTCAGACATGGATTTAATCAAAACATTGAAGCCTTCGGCGGCCAGAAGGAATAGGAAGGGGGAAAACGGGTCACCTTGCCTCAATCCCCACTCCAAAGGAAACTCCGTCGTTGGGGACCCATTAACTAAAACCGATGCCGAAGCCATACCAATGCATTCTTTTATCCACTTCTGCCATAAAACTGGAAATCCCATTTTACACATCACATTATCTAAGTAACACAAATCTATAAAATCATAAGCTTTCTCGAAGTCCACTTTGAAAAGCAACAATTCCTTATTGGCATCGTCCACCACCTCATTTGCCACCAAAATACCGTCAAGAATTTGACGACCCTTAACGAAAGCAGACTGAGAATCTGAAATTACCGACCCAATAACCAAGCGAAGTCTATTAGCTAGAACCTTTGCAAGAATCTTGTACATACTTCCCACCAATGAGATCGGACGAAAATCATTCAAACGTTGAGGACTCTCGACCTTAGGAATAAGATCAATGAAAGTGCTATTTATTCCTTTAGTCAATCGACCATTCCTATGAAATTCCATAATAAAACGCATCACGTCATCCCGTAGAATCTCCCAAAAATCCTTTATAAATCCAAAGGTAATACCATCAGGGCCCGAGCATTTAAAATTGTCACAGTCCCACACTGCGGCCTTAACTTCCTCCAAAGAAAACGGTTTCACCAAACCCGCCCCTTTTCGATAAGACAAAGAAGGGAACTGAAGGTCTTCAATGCTAGGGCACATAACATCCAGAGCTTTGAAATGAGTAGAAAAATGGGAAAAGACTGCATTATCTCTGATATTATTAACACCCTAAATCAAAACTTTGTCGACAAGAAAACAAGAAACTGCATTACCTCGTCTTCTACTAGGCATGACACCATGGAAAAATTTAGAGTTTGCATCCCTTTCCCGCAGCCAAAGAGCCCGCGATTGTTGCCAGCAAATACTAGAATGAGTCGTAGATAAAGAAGACAATTCCTTAGACAACTCATGATACTCCTCTAACTCCCCTTCCATAAGGTCTGCCGTTTCACCCTTCAAATCAAAAGCTATAATTTTATCCTTAATAGTCAATATTTTTGCAGGTAAGTTTTGAGAGTTTTTCTGATGCCAGTCTTTCAAATCCAATTTGATCAATTTGAATTTTTCTTTCAACACAAAACCGCCTCATCCCTCCAACTGAAAAGAATGCCACTGATCGTGAACAAAATTTTTATAACCTGAAAAAAATTCCCAACCTTTCAACATACGTAACGGTTTAGGCCCCCAATTCTCCTCATCAACAGAAAGCGTCAACGGACAATGGTCCAACAACCCTCTTGAAGAAGCCATCTGAAAACAATTTGGCCAAGTCATACACCACCTGTCAGATAATAAAAAGCGATCAATGCGGCTCATAGATTTACCATCACCTCTGTACAAAGTGTAACTGCGACCCCGAAGAGGCAGATCAACCAACAGATTACCATCAATGAACTGATTAAGACCATCCATCCCTGTATGACGAAAAATGGTTCCCACACTACGCCTTTCTGATACATCGCGGACCGCATTGAAATCCCCGCACACACACATTCTACTCAGCAAAAGTACCCAACCTGTTAGAAATGTTGTCCCAAAGAGATTGCTGACGGGATGATACACGAAGCATAGACATTGAACACCACAAACCGCTCGTTAGACTGAATGAAGTATCTATACACTTCGATCAAATACGGTTATAAAGAGAAAGACCTATATAAGTGTCTAAATAATTTACATTTAAGCGTACACACAATTGATAAAAAATAAAATTGCAACAAAAAACAATTTTGACAGAAAGCAAATATATATATATATATATACTGGTTAAGCATGTTTTTGGTCCCTATAAATATGTCAACTTTTCATTTTAGTCCTTTTAAAAAAAAATTCAACTTTTAGTCCTCCAAAAGTTTTTCATTTTCACTTTTGGTCTCTCATTTAAAGTAAACTCATATGCAGAATTCATATTTTTGAATAAAATTTTGCAGAAAAATTTATAATATTACAAGAACCTCTCTAAAAAAACTAGATTTTTTAACAAAACATGAATTAAATATGAACTTTTATATTTTTGACAGTAAAAAAATTCATATTTAATTTATATTTTGTTAAAAATTCTTTATTTTTGAATGAATTTTACAATATTCTACACATTTTATTAAAAAAATACAAAATTTGACTTCAAAGTATGAACCAAAAGTAGTGATTAAAAATTTTATAGAGACTAAAAGTTGAAGGAAAATTGTACAGGAACTAGAACAAAAAGTTGATATATTTACAAGGACAAAAAAATATATTCAACCCTATTTTTCTTGGTCAAGGAAGAATTTTTTATATTTTTTATTATTGATATGATAATTTTTCTTTGGGAAATGTTAAATAGTGCCCTTAGGACATTGGTTAAAATGACAAACTTAGAAATTTTGTATTGAAAAATGGTAAAAAGTGATATCTTATGACGTGTTTGACCGCAATGGTTTACGTTTGCATTATGGAAAATGCTAAGTCAAGTCTTTATAAACTCCAATATATTTGCTCAAAATAAAAAATAAAAAACTCATATATAAAAGAACTTTGGCATAAATAAGGTTGATGTATCCCGTTTACATTTTGAACTAGAAACACTAATTTTTACTGACCAAATTTTCTTTAACATATAGGAATTAGGATGAGAGAGCGTACTACCTTCATTGGTGGGAACACACACATTTTGTATGTCTTATTCTCCATGTTGTTATTATTTGAGAAAATACTTTGTTGAAATAAAAAAAAAATGATATCAAATATAATATCATTTAATTTTATGTATATTTTAAAAATACATATACATTGTAGAAGGTAAAAAAACAAAGGAGATAGAGAAAAATATTTGGTAGATTTGATGTTAAAATAATACATATGAATGTTATGCATACAAATTATCCACTTCAATTAAACAGCGATTACTTCATTCGTCCTAAATTATATGATGTTTTGTATATTTCACACGTATTAAATAATATGAGTTGTTTTAAGATGAAGTCACTGTCATAAGCTGAAACATGATATTGATGTCTCTAGGCATCAATTAAATAATATTGATCTTAATTCTTCCGGCGAGGGGAAGTCCCAAATGATAGAACTTCGACGAAAAATGAACAGACTCCTAGCACAAGATGATGCTTATTGGCGCCAACGCGCAAAGGCTCATTGGTATCGAGATTGCGATAGAAACACATTTCCATGCCTCCGATACAGCTAGAAAGAAGGTAAATTGCATTTTATGTTTAGAAGATGATTCTGTTAATAAAGTGTCGGATGGTCAAGGTTTGCTCACTTTAGCTCAATAATATTTTCATGATTTGTTCCAAAAACATAATAGTGCTTCAGCTCCTGTTATTGGTGCTATCCATCATTCTATTTCCGATGCTGACAATGTTGCCCTCACGGATCCTTTCACCAAAGACGAATTTCGAGCGACAATGTTTTCTATGCATCCAGACAAGTGTCCCAGCCCTGACGGGTATAGTCTAGGTTTCTACCAACACTTTTGGAATATGTGTAGTAATGATATTTCCAAGGAATGTTGTAATTGGCTCACCACAAGTCATTTTCCCCCTGATTTGAATATGACAAATATTTCCCTTATTCCCAAAGGTAATATTCAACATTCTATGAAGGATTGGCGACCGATTGCTCTTTGTAACGTTTTGTACAAACTCATCTCAAAGGTGTTAGCAAATAGACTGAAGGTGGTGCTACCACAGTGTATTTCGGACAATCAATCATCTTTTGTCCCCGGTCGTTCAATTCTTGACAATGCAATGGTGGCTATTGAAGTATTGCATTCTATGAAGCTAAGGTCGCAAAGAAATGATGGTAATGTTGCTTTGAAATTAGACATTAGCAAAGCTTACGATCGAATGGATTGGGAGTATCTGGGTGTGGTAATGATTAAAATGGGATTTAATAATGTTTGGATCCAATAGATGTGTATGTGTGTTGAATTTGTAGACTATTCTGTGTTGGTCAACAACGAGGTTGTTGGCCCAATTATTCCAAGACGTGGTTTGCGATAGGGAGATCCCCTCTCTCCTTACCTTTTTATTATGTGTGTTGATGGGCTCTCTTCTCTCATTCGAGATGTTCAGGAGCGAGGTATTATTTCAGGGGTCCGAGTTTGTTGGGGAGCTCCATCTATTTCTCATCTTCTATTTGCGGATGATTGTTTTCTTTTTTCCAAAGCTGAAGAGAGTCAAGACCATGTTATGAAGTCTATTCTTACGGTGTATGAGGCAGCATCCGGACAAGCCATCAGCTTGCTAAAATCTGAAATTTATTGTAGTCGCAATGTTCCAGACCCTATGAAGCAGAATATCACGACTATCTTAGGAGTTTGGGCTGTTCTCAGGACTGGTAAATATTTAGGGCTCCCATCTATGATTGGTAGGGACCGCAACTCTACTTTTGCTTACATTAAGGATAGAGTTTGGCACAAGATTAATTCATGGAGTAGTAAATATTTATCCAAAGCGGGTCGTGAGATTATGATCAAATTGGTGCTACAGGCCATTCCCTCCTATGTCATGAGCATTTTCCTGTTACCGACAAATTTAATTAATACTATTGAGAAGATGATGAATTATTTATGGTGGGGCCACGATCGAACTTCTCATCGTGGCATTAATTGGTTGAATTGGGAGAAATTGTCCATGCATAAAGTTCATGGCATAATGGGTTTTAAAGACTTCATTGCTTTCAACTTGGCTATGCTAAGAAATCAAGGCTGGAAATTCCAAATAGAACCTAATTCTCTCGTTTCCTGTATTTTCAAGGCAAGATACTTTCCCTCTCAGATTTATCTCACAGCTAACATCAGTCATAATCCGAGTTATGTTTAGAGAAGTATTCTTCGCGCTAGATTTCTTGTCCGTGGGGGTGCTCGGTGGAGCATTCGGGCAGGTAGTAGTATCCATATTCTTAATGAACCGGGGTTATTAAATGACAGTCGTATTGATGGTAATATTGAGGGTGCTCACTTTGTTCGATATTTTGCTGTTAATAGCTTGCTTGTGGAGAACTCTAAAAGATGGAATGAACATCTTACCCAACAAGTGTTTAGCCAAGACATTGCCTCCTCCATCCTAAACGCGTCGTTTGTCACTCAAGTCCAGCATGATAAACTTATATGGAAAGCAAAAAAGAATGGGAAGTACTCGGTTCGGAGTGCATATCGTCTTTGTACTGATGAGTTATTTGACACTTCCTACCTCAGGCGTCCGAGATATTGGTCAGGAATTTGGCGTTTGAAAGTCCCTTCGAAGGTTAGAAATCTCTTTTGGAGTGTTTGTAGAGGTGTGCTGCCAACTAGATTTCGGTTGCGTGATAAAAGTGTGCATTGTCACCTTTCTTGCGTGAGCTGTGATGCAGACAATGAGGATGTGGCACACCTACTGTTTGAATTCCCCTTTGCAGTTCAAGTGTGGAAGATGTCGGGGTTGTGGCACGAAATTCAGCAAGTAATCACTTCTAGCCAGTGGCGGAGCCAGAAATCTTGAATAGTGGGGGCAATGTATATATAAATTTACAGCAGGGTCATCTTAAATAATTTGGAAACCTTATTCTAACTTGTAGCAAGGTCATCTTAAACAACTTAGACGCCGATGTACAATACTAATTTAGAGGTTGATACCGATTTGGAGTTGTCATTTTGGTCTCTAAATGTGTGATGTGTTATCACTAAAATATTTGATATTAGTCAAAACTACGAATACATCTTCAAATGGTTGTTTTGTTGTTCATTGTATAGACCAAATTGATTAGTAGAATATATATTTAAAGATTAAATTAACTAACAAAAGACGCATTTAAAAATCAAAATGACTAATAAAAAACAAAGTTTGTTCTTTTAATTTTAATAGAAAGATTGATTACTTATTTTGATTCGAAACCTCTTAAGTTTTTCCATAATATATAATTAAATTATTATCATATATTAATTCTTAAGGAAAATGAAACTAACATAAAAGAAGTTGTATAGAGAGATGTAGAGCCAGACGTTTTTGTTTAATAGGTTCCATAACATTTCTATGGTAGGTGGATAAAACTTTTATTTTTTAGTAAATATAATAAATAAATAAGTAAATGATATTTGTATTAGTGTATATATACGTAATGTAATATGCATTTATATGTAATGTAATATAGCATGAAGCCAAAATGGACCTTATATTAAAGAACACTCTTTCTGACTATCACAAGGAGTGGCAAATCATAAAGCAAAAAAAGTTTACAGAATTAAGCAACAAAGGCACAAAACCTGAAATTACAATACATGCCAACACCCAAACAAGCCAAAAGATTAAGCCACCAACAATTATAACTAATAGCAAAAATTACATGTTTCGCCTTCAGCCACTAGAATAATAGAAGCTTAACTTTGTCCACTAAATCAGCAATCATTGATGTCTTGTTATTAAAAATATTGTTATTGTGTTCTTTCCATAACACCCAAATGCACAAAAGCCAAATTAAAATAAGAGTGGACCAAAGACATCTGGAACTGCCTCCTAATTGACCAAACTGCAAAAAGTGATCAGACAAACACATAAGATCAACTGCTAAAATACTAAGCCAACGACGTAAATGATACCAAATAGTGCCAAAAATAGGGCAAAAAAGAAACAAGTGATATGATGTTTACTCCATCCCACATCCACCCACACATAGTTGATTATCATGTGAGAGAATGCCACGCCTAAGAAGATTATCCTTTGCAGTAAGCTGGTTACGAAGAAGACGCCACGCAAAAATAGAAACTTTCAAGGGCACCTCCTTATGCCAAATCAAATTTGATGGAGCTAAGTGAATTGGTTGCTCTGCAGCGGTTAGCAACTTGTAAACACCACAAACTGAGTAATCTTTGTTAGGCTCTAAATACCATTGTCACTTATCAACAATGTCAACCTGAAAGACAACATTAGATAACACTCCACTACACTCCCCAACCAACTCTTCCTCCCACACAAACAACCGACGTCGTAACTTCCATGTACACCTCACCACCATCTTCCTACCCTAAAGTAAAAATAAAGACGAGAAAATTGAACACTCAGACATGCACCGTATAACCAAGGATCAGTCCAAAAATAAGTATTTATCCCATTCCTAACCATCCTCCTCTAATTAACATCAAACCAATAACCCATCTCCACGTCCTCTCCTCTACGAATACCCACCAAATCCCTCCACCAGACTGACCCCTCCCTCCCACATTCATTAACTGGCCCCCTAACCTTACCTTATATAGCTACCAACACTTTTTACCATATATTCCCCTTCTCAACTGCCATCCTCAACCACCATTTACCTAACAAAGCAATATTAAACTCACAAAGTCTCCTAACCCCAAAACCTCCAACCTTCTTATCCATACAAACAATATCCCAGTTAACCCACTAAAGTTTCCTAAAATCCTCACAACCCCTCCAAATAAAGCAATTTAAAATAGATCTGATAGAGGAGATGATACCTGAAGGAGCCTTAAAGAAGGAAAGAAAGTAGACATGGAGGGAGGATAGGACATACTTCAAAAGAACCAATTGGCCTCCAAAAGATAAATTTCTACTCTTCCAACCAGACAAACGAGCCCTAATGCGATTCAATATAGGATTCTAAAAATTCAACCCCGCACACCACCACCAATAGGTAAGCTAACTAAGAATCTGCCACATAATATCCTTCAACTAAGAACCTGCCACATGAATATCAACCAACATACATTTGTGAAAATTAACCTTCAAGCCAGAAACTCTTTCAAAAAGAATAAGAGTCGCTCGCATTACATGAACATTACCCCGACTTTTCTCTCCCAAAATTGGAGTATCGTCAACAAATTGAAGTTGAGAAACTTGCATTGGATTATTTCGCCCGACCTTATAACCCGAAAAAAGGCCAACTTCCACCATATAAGACATAATAACATTCAACCCTTCAGTTAGTGGTGGAGCCACGTGAGGACCGGGGGATCCACGACCACCCTATCTCTTCGGTCCTTGATGGAAACTACTATATTGCCCTTGAAATTAGAAGAAAATTACAACTACCAATTTAATTTTTTCCTTTTGCTGAAGAGCGACTCAGACTCCATCTATTCTCTCTGAGACCCCGCAAGCATCTTCTCGCAGATTGTCATGCCCCAACGGCGACACACTTCATCTCTGAACTATCTGTCGACTCACACACACAGCTCACTTATCTTCTTCTCTCGGTATCGGTCTCTACAATTCAGACTTCATATGTCTCCATCCCTCTCCACAAATCCTAGTGATTCTGATTTGATTTCCTTTTGATTGTTAATGAATTTGGTTTTTAGTTTGGTTTCACCTTCAATTTTCCCATAACCTTAATTAAAATAAAAGTGGTAAAAGGAAGGGAAATAGAAACTAAAGATATATTGGTTGAAATTGAGCAAATTAAACATTATGGCATGTGAAAATGAAAACAAGTAAAAAAAGTAGTTTTGTGATTATGTTGTTGAATCGTATATGTTGTTGGATGGTTTATGTTCTTGGATCTTCAGGCAATTAATCTAAACTCTCCTATAACCATTGAATATATAATCAATTAAAATTGTGCATATATTTTGGTTTAAATTGAAAGTGAGCAAATTAATTTTTTTTTATTATGCTCGTTTATGCACAATGGTTTTGTTAGTATTTACTCTTCATATTGTTGACGCAATTGTCTTTCTTCTGTTGTACCAAAAAATGTTGTAGTTGAAATGGTCTTATTTAAGCTGCACAATGGTCTTATATTGAAAGGGAAATTAATGTATTTATTAGGTCCAAGTCAGTTATAGATGATTTCAAGTCACTTGGGACGCGTGAAGTATCACTTTAAATATTTGATGATCGACTTTATGTATTATGTAGTTTAAATTTTTGATGATTGACTTTATGTTTATTACGACTTAAATGTGTTGTATACAATATGTTTTATATATTTTAGTTTATTTTGATGGCGGTCATCCCAAATTTTTTTGTCAGACTCCGCCACCGCCATCAGCTACGGTCAAAAACAAAAAGGCAAAAGATGGTCGCCTTGATGGAGCTCCCTATCCATAGGAAATTCATCTGTTGAACTTCAATTAACCAATATTGATGATGTGGATGTTCCTATACACTTCATAATCCACTTGCACCATAAATTTGGAAAATTCATTTTCCCCATAACCATATCTAAATCATATGCTTTCTCGAAATCCACCTTAAAGAGTAACAATTTTTTTTCATCTTACGAGCCACATCAACTACCTCATTAGCAATAAAAATCTCATTCTTAATATAAAAAATTCATGTGTTATGTACGGGGGTTTGAACCCCTGACCATCTTATCTGGTTCAACTTCTCATTAGCATTTTCTTTATAAAAAAATAAATCTAGTTTTTTTCCAATTTTTATATACTTTTAATTTTGTGAGGTCTACAAGGTACTATTAAACAAAAGTTAGCTAGCAAAAGCGTGCAATCAAATTTAAGTGACAAAAGAAAATGGCTCTTGATGTTGACTGAAATTATAAACATAATTTTTCTTAAATTTCATTGAGGTAGAAAGAGAGAAAATAAATTGTTAGTTGATTTTTTGGGAAATAAATTGGTAGTTGATGGTGAGAGGCATTGAAATGTAGAAAAATAGCAACATAAAATCTTACGGTTGTAGGGCATGAAAATAATAGACGGTTGGTAAAACAAATGATGGATTTATTATTCTTCTGGGCCCTTTTAATTTTTCTTCCAAAACAAAAGGAAATAATAGGCTTCTATTTTTTTCTTTCAAAAAAAAAAAATAGGCTTCTATTTTTTCACAGCCACTTCAAAAATACCAAAGTATCATCAACAATAACCGTATTATTCGGTTGACTTTTTAAATTGGTTAAATTGATATAAAAAGTGATTAAACCGATTTTAAAAATATCTAACGATATTGAATTAAGTGCCGCTCGACCAACAACACTTACAAAAAAGAGAAATTATAAAAGCGTGAAGAGCAACTTTCAATAAAAGAAAAAGTAATGTTGATAAAAGCCAAAAAATACTATCACAGCCTTAATCCTATGCAAAAAATGTGATGTACAACTTGCTCATGTTATGAAGGATAGTCAGGAATTCAGATTCAAAATATATCAGTCTCCCATATCAAAGGTTAAGAATCGAGAACATTCTCGATTCAAATGATCTACGTTGTGGCGATACAATAATGGATTTATAGAAATATCAAATACTTTAATTATGGTGGTTTTTAAAATGGCTTTTTTTTTCCTTCTTTCAAAAGCCCCC
>Ga0228711_1002997_pt1 | contig 26190 bp, 19 predicted proteins | sample MedpolnodulmetaG_2_FD_177996 | JGI IMG/M metagenome (GOLD analysis project Ga0228711, IMG submission 177996) | Root nodule microbial communities from Medicago polymorpha collected in Santa Monica, California, United States - brown nodules | ecosystem: Host-associated > Plants > Roots > Nodule... | reverse complement strand
ACTAAAGGGAAACAAAAAAAAAAAAAAAAAAAAAATTATTCTCTGAGTTGGAGGGGTATGTCTCTAAGACCGCTTTGGGTTTCATCGATGAAGAATTTTAACGCTCTAGGACATTCGTCTTTGCTAAAGAAGATTGTGGTTGTGTGCAAATGACAATGTTCGGGTTGCCTTGTGCTTGTATTCTTGCCAAGAAGAGAAAGAAAAAATTGTCTATTCTTTTGGATGAAATACACCCTCATTGGCGAAGGTTAAGTGTAATTGGAGAAGAGGTTGGTGCCAATTTTTCCGTTACGGAGGAATGGAACATCATTCAAGAACGTCTCAGGAGGGCCCCTTACAAGATGAAACTCTTCATCAAAGAAAAGTTACGTGAACTAGGATTTCCGGAGGACACAATGTTGAAACTACCTCCGAGAAAAGTGGCCACCAAGGGAGCACCTAAAAGGGTGAAGTCTACACCGAAAACGAGGTCCACGGGTCGAATCTCCTCTAGGTGGGAGACTATTGATTCTCAAAATCCTGATAGTCAATGTTCACATGCCAAGAGTAATGTTCCAAAGAGTAAAGGTTCACGTCTTGGCACTTGCTCCCGCTCACAAGCTTCGACTCCTACCTCAAAAAAAAACCTTATTTGCAAATACCATACATTTTACAAATTCTAAATCTCATGAGACCTTACACTGAAGACATTGTGAATGTTAGGGGATGGTGAGGTGGAGAAATGACATTTTGAGTTTATGGATAGAGAAGCCGCCTTCAATGACCTCATGTATAAGGAGCCGAAGCCGCCAAAGAAACCAACAAATGAGCACAATCCTATTAATTGTAACACTCCAAATCCGAAAAAACCAAAGCAAGATTTCGATGTCATGGATGAAGACGAAGATTATGCACTATCACCAGTCTAGTTAGATAGGTTATGACACTTTTTGGTCGGTCGGTGTTCGTCCTATTTTTTTTTGGTATTACACCCCCGACATATTTTTTGGTGGTCGGTTGTGTAATTTGGATATTTATGGCCAAGATGTAACTAATATTATATATAGTATATGAATATGAAGTGAATCTTTTTTTGGTGGCTGGTTATGTCACGCCAATTATTGCTTGCATTTTTTGGTCTCTAATTATTCATCTATTTATTTTATGTCATTTCTCTCATATTTGTTTTTCATTATATTTTGTGAAGTGAAACATGTCTGAAGATGCACAAGATCGAGTTAAACTTGATGTCCGTTATGAAGATGTGAAAAAGAGGGCTAGGTTCTTTGTAAACCTCACCAACAAGTTGGACGAGTTGAAGGCAAAACTTGACGACTTCTTTATCCATATTAGTTCAAGTCATAGATCATATGATATGATAGTAAATGTGTTAGGCCTAGACTTGGGGGAGGATATGGAAGAGGACTTCTGGAAGACCGTGTATTATCCACTACTTCTCAAAGATGATAGCGACGTTGATTACATGGTTAGGTTAATGGTTGAGGATAACACTTTGTATCTTTCTGTCTGATCCATTGAAGTGTAATATTTATTTTAGTGTAATAGTGTAATGTTTTCCGAATTTGTGTCCGTAGTGTTGAATTTTAATGAATTTGTGTTTATGTAATTTAACGATGAATTTGGGTAATTTTGACCGTTTACGTGAGATTATGTAATTTTAGAAATTTATGGACAAATGAGTGTAATTTGGATCATTTACGTGTCATTAAGTGTGTTTAAGTGATTACCGGCGAATTCGTGTAATTTGGACCGTTTGGATCGCTTATTGGTGATTATGTCATTTTGAGAATTTAAGTACAAATTGTTGAGGCAAAATCCCTAATTAATTTTAAAGATAACAAACCTTGATGATTAAGGAATTAATGGACTTTGATTAATTTTTTGGCATTTAACTTGTGCTCTTTAGTGTTTAACTAAGACAGGAATAAAGTGTAAGTCATACCAAGAAACAAGAAATCAAAGGACATAATGACTTAAGAACTCACTCAGAGTTCAGAAAGTTAAAAGAGTTCAGAAGGTTGGACAGAGTTCAGAAGGTTGTTCATGATGAACATCAAGAACCAAGCCCAGAAATTCATGAACCAAATGAAAAACATGCAAGGTTCACGTGACTTAAATAAAAAGTCCAGTAAAATACATTGACTAAGATCAATCAAGGAATAAAGACATTTATTTGATTAAAGTCAAAAAGGACATCTTCAATGTTCATTCAAGACTATGAACATTTGAAGTACAAAACATTAGGAATATTCCATTAAGAATATCATCCTAGATGTTTTCCATGCTGCACTTCATCAATGTTTCACTATTAGGATTTGATTACATCAAATAAGAGTCTTACAAATCATCATAATTGAAACAAAAGGAACATTCTGAAGTCCCTTGAGTTCAGAAAGTTCGATCTTGCTCCATGCTTTTTCTGACATGAACAGTACAGTTGTTGGAAAGTAAAAAGCAAATCCAAAAGCAAAATCAAGTATGATTCAACAGGAATTCGACACATAAGGGAGTTGGTACTATACAAAGCTAACCAAATCCCCTAAAGCATGGAAGTAAAGTGACAACTCCACTTTATGAGATCCTGCACATGTTCCAAGACAGATTTCAAAGAAGATTTGATCTAACAACATTCTGAAGTCGTACAAGAACAATCTTCATACTACAACCCATAAATTCATGTGACATTGATCTGATAAAGCCCAAATGCATATCTGACCGTTCATCCACATGAACCTAGATGAAGATCATGATGAACACAACAACATTCTGAAGTATCTCAGTTTGCTCAGAATTTCAAGTGAAAGTTGGTGGGTCCCAGAACACGTGGCACAAGACCATTGGTCACTCTCCAACGGCTACAAAGGCTCAAGAACTCTATATATAGAGATCAAGACCTCAGTATTATACACACCTTTGCAAAGTATACAAGAAAACAACATAAGAGTGTTTGAAGCTTTAACAAAAACATTGATCTCACAAAGATTCCAAAAAGTCTTTAAAAGTGTGCATCAATATTTCTCTTATCTTTTTAAAGATAAATCTCTCCCTCCATTCTTCTCTTGTTTGATCTAAATCATTCAAACTCCATACAAATTGTAAACAAAGTCTCATCTAGCATTAGGGGTATTAAAGTGTTATTTTGAACAAAAAGGTGTAAAGTCTAAGTGGGCAACTTAGTAAGAAAGGTGTAAGCCTGCTGAGGCTTAGAGAATACAGTTGTTGTAATTGTTCAGGTGAATAAGGTCATAAGGTGCATCATTTGAGAAGTTTTCTCAAGCATCATAGTGGAAAATCTCACAAGATTGTGAGGAGTGGACTATCCCACATTGGGTGAACCACTATAAATTTCCGTGTGTTTTTCTTCTCTTCTCTTTACTCTTTACTTACAGTAAACACAACATACACAAACACTTTTAATTATTTAAAATGTTTTACACTAACACTTCAGAACGTTCTGAAGTCTGTCTGTTAACTTAACCATTTCAAGTTCACAACTGGAGAATAAAAATTAAGTTGCATGATTAATTTTTAAAGGGTCACAATTCAAACCCCCTTCCTTGTGACTATTTTATCTACTTAACAAATTCATGTATTTTGGATCGGTTATGTGTATTTAAGTGATTATGGGTCATTACCAACGAATTTGTGTAATTTGGACCGTTTGGATCGTTAATTAGTGATTATGTGATTGTGTGAAAAACGATGTTTTTGCGTAATTTGGATCGATTATGCCGTATTATCTGATAATGTTGTTAAACTGGCATAATTCGGTTAAGTTATGAATGTGACGTGATTACAGGTCATTTTTGACTTTCCAAAAACCTGTTCAGTGCTGCACTACATTTATTGCAATTTTATCTTTCTGCTATAAACGTGAGTTAACTCATGCTAGTGCAAATGCCAACATGTGTTAACTTGCGCTTAAATTAACACTAGTGTATGTTAACTCACGCTACGTGTGTTAACTCACGTTGACATTTACACTAGCATGAGTTAACATACGTAGGGGTATTTTTGTCATTTCACTTGAGAATGAGCAAAAACATTTGGGTAAATAGCATAATTCTGATTATAATTAAGTCACTTAGTTATTAAGTTTTTAGAATGTTGTTACTATATTTCAATTTTTCTGCCTATGGTATACCACAAATATAGGGACTGAATTGGCTTTATAATCCAATCTTTGAGAATGAAATAAACATGGATAAAGTTGATCCAATTCTTTATCTGATATTCTGTTTTCCTATTGAATTCTGATGTTCTCAAATTTTCACTTGAAACACCACCTTAACATTGTTGCTTTCATTGAGAGTTGGACCATAAAAGAGGCCACCTATAGATTAGATTAATGTGCTCCACCAAATACTAATAGGTGAGTGAAGCCGCAAAAAAAGAAAAGGGCTATTATCGGGTCAGTGTCAATAGAGTGAATGTTGTCGTAGATGGCGGCCCTTAAAGGACGTGGTAACATTAGAAGTTCCATATCGAGCAGATAAAAGTGTTCAATGTGGTACTTAAGTCATAAGGCTCTCCAACATAATGAAATAGTCTTGTCGGTTGGGATCTCCTCATAGGCTTAAGTAGGGATGTCAATGGGTACCCATGGGTACGGATAGTAGGATACCCGTGTCCGCCCCGTTGGATAAATATCATTTCCGTGCCTGCCCCGTACCCTCGTGGGTACCCACTATGAGGGTATCTGTGGCTATTGAAGTATCCATGGGTACCCATGAATTTTTTAATTTATTTATTTTTTTGTACAAATAATAACTTTTTTTTAATTACCAAAAAACTTCAACTTTTAAACATCTATACATAGTTCATTCAAAATTTCATAAATCATACATAATCCATAGAAAATTCATAAATCATACATAATTCATAGAAAATTCACGATTCTTACATAATCCATAGGATATGTTTTATGATGTGAATGAAGTGGAAACCGTGAACTTAATAAGATGAATTAAAAAAATTAAAAATAAAAATAGGTTATTAATGAGGAATCTTAGGTGGACGGTAAAATTTTCTTCAATAAGGTAACAACTTTAAGTAATAAGATAATATATATAAGGATATTTTAGTAATTTACTTAATTTATTATCGGGTATGGGTATCCGTGGGTATGGGTACAATCAAATCTGTGTCCGTATCCATATAATAATGGGTAGTCAAATACCCACTTATTATACCCATGGATACCCTTTTAGCTACTCGCTCCGTGCCCGTGACGGATTTTTCCCACGTGTATCCGTGGACATGGGTATTTTTGCCACCCCTAGACTTAAGTCATAACACTTGGTACTTTCATTGAGAAATTCCTAATGCAGTCATACCTACAACATGATTGGATAGGTCTTAAACTGTAATTGGAATTCCATTACAGTCCTTGATGGACGAAGCTTGAATAACGCCACTTGATGATTCGCGGAGGAAGAAGGAACAAAACGAGTTCCAAAATGTGTGCAGGTGTCCCAAGTGGTGAGTTGATTAGTAGTGTGTAACCATTTGAACCACCCTAATGTCTGACCTTGCATGGAAAACATAGTCAAAGACAAATGTTGATGAGGAGGGGTTTGATGAAACTCAAAATACTGTTCAGCTTGAAAACCTCAATCTAAGGGATTGGATCCATTAAAACGGAAACAACTTGATTTTTTCGGTTCTGGGTGTTGTGTGATTCGTATTACCATTGTGCTAAATTTGTTGCATAGCTAGCGGAATAGATGTCGTAAGTTGTTCATAGAGGGTCGCAATTTTTGTGTATGAGATCCGACATTTGGTGTTCAAATTCTGAGATCATGGAATTGTGTTGTTCCTCGAGATCGAGCTGCATTTCACACATCTAGGTCAAACGTTGAAGGGCCTTCACCAAAACCAATAATATATTAATAAGTTTATAACCAAGATTTTTTAAGGAGCCTAAGACTCTAATTTGGAACTTAGGATTAAGATCGCTTTTCTCAATACTCATGCATGCAAATGAATCTTTGTTCTTTTGTTTTTAATGTGATGCTTGTCTTAAAAATTCTTTCTATCTAAAATTGCTCGAGGACAAGCAATGGTGCAAGCATAAGGGAGTTTGATAACTACATTATTGTTTTGTTTAGTAAGGTTATATTTTTATTTAGTAAGGTTTGTTTAATAATGTTTTGTTTAGTAAGGTTTATTCCATAAACTCATTTTTGTGCTTTTCCTTTTGGCAGTTGAATCATCTTTGGGTAATTTCCATTCAATTTGAGTCTACTGAGTGCATTGCACGAATATTGTTATGCTTGGCATATAAATAGGCTTAGGCTTTTATGGTTTGACACCGCTTACCACCAAAAACCTCTTGTACTTGCATTGTTGTTCTAATAGAGTTTTCTTATTTTTACTTTTTGCATTCTCTTTATATTGTTTAGGTAGCTCATTCTCTTTATTTTTAATTGATGATTGAATAGTCTACATTAGTATTGAGGTCATGAAAGTAGTCTTATGAAAAATTTCTATAATCTTTATTTCTTTCTTTTGTTTAAGAAATGCATTTACCTAATCTAGTTTTATAGTACTTAATTAAAATCTTAAGCAACCTTCCGAAAAGTGAAAGCGAACGAAGATTGCTGGAAAAATAAAACTAGACAAAAAGTTTGAAGCATGGGAATATCTTACAACTTTTTGGAATGTAAAAATGGATATTCGAATTTAATGGGTCTCACTAACAAGTAAATCACTAGAATAAGGAGCCTTGTTTATGAGACACTTTTTTATCTAGAGATAGAGTAAATGATACAAAAGAGAATATCTCATGCTTAGACATGTATTTCTAAGGCAAAAGAAAGGAATAGGAATTGGTGTTGGTTTTAATGATGAACTCCATGATTATGAGACATTTTTCATCATTGAATATTTCTAAACAAAAACCAAATCATTTTTCAATCATCTTACATTCTATATAAAAAAAATCCAAAATAATTTCTTTATTTGCATACTTAGTAAAATGAAAGTTTGCCTTGAGATTCAAAAGTTCATATAAAAATTATTACGACGATAAAATCGTGCACTTGATTTTCTTCGATCCATTTGAATGCCTCACATTGAGGTGTCCATTGAAAATGTTTTGGTTTGGTAATGACTTGATAAAATAATGGTAACGAGCGATTTATTCCCTTATAATAAGTTTAGTTCTTAAACTACTTAGTATTTACAAGTCATTAACAACATAATACTTACATAAACAATGCATATGGTGTTAAGTCCCCTCAAAATAAAAAATGCATATGGTGTTATTATACGGTGTCATACATGTCTGTAAAATTAATTTACCAAAAATATTAGACTCATCTCAAAAACAACAAAAAATATTAGACTCAAAAGATGCATTTTAATTATGACATTTTCTTTTTTGACAGACTAAATAATTATGATATAAGATCCCCTCAAAAATTATGATATAAGATATTAATAACTTGTTACTTTTTGTCAAGTTGTTACTTCTTTAATTAGATTTGCCTGTGAAAAAAATTGCAAAACAAAAAGTGGATAAACAACTAATACAGCAATAATAAATAATTTACAAAATTCATTAGGATGGAAAAGGTACCAAGTGTTCTACAAGGTTCTTTTTTTACTCATGGTAGTAGATTACAAGTAATATAAAGGGAAAAGAAATTAATAACAGACCATAAGTTATTATGAATTAAAAATGAGAAGTACACCTCAGTTTAATTCATAGTAATAATAACTTATGAATTAAAGTTGTTATGATTTCATTTCTGAAAGTAATCCTCAGTCCTTCCTTTGAAACCAATTTGGCCAAAAGTGAGAGAGATGAACAGTCCAAGGTGCCAACAGATCAGCCATAACCTGTTCAATTCATCATGTTTATCTTAGATACATTTTTATGTATAATTCAAATGCAAACAATATGTATATGTTTAATTTAGTCTAAATAAGTTCGTCAGTTATATGTAATAAAACGGTTCCATGGTCTAGCGGTTAGGACATTGGACTCTGAATCCAGTAACCCGAGTTCAAGTCTCGGTGGAACCTTAAATTTCTTTTTTATTCATTTTCAAAAGCAGTTTTTGCTAAGGATGACTAAAATAAAATATTGTTAGCACCTAAACTTTATGGATTTAATTTGTATTCATAGATGTGCCAAAATAAATTGTATCCATTGTTGGTGTAAAATTTTACTCACTTCTATATTAACATAAGAGTTAATTAAATTGATTGTCAAAAAATAAGAGTTAATTAAATTAAAAAAATCATTTTGACATTAATTAAACTCTGTAGATATTTTCTATTTTATTTATCATTCATGAATTGAAATTAAATGCAACACTCAACTACTAACTAAGTTTTCTCTTGTCAAAAAAAAAACTCACAAGCTCACAAGCCCCAATATCTCTAAATGATTCCTTCCACTTCATATTTTCATTACTTTTATTTTTGTTAAATCATAGCTTAATTTCTCATCTATGATTTCATTTTATTACTATAATTATTTTCATTATTATTATGATTATTTTAACAAGCCGAACTTAGTAGTGCAAGCTCGTGACTTAAACAGGGACATTAAGGTATTGAAAAGTTCTTTGATGTGTGAAAAAAGAAAATTATATCCTTATTTTAATTGTCTATTAGACAATAAAGAAGCAAAACCCATGCGCTCGAATCCTCTACATGCCAATCATTTATATACTGGTTCAGTCCTTATACGGTTTTGTTCCGATTTAGACGGCAGGATTGATCACTCGAATTAGTCAATAAAATATCGAGTTCAAAAAATAAAATGAAAGAAGCAAAATAAGATATGTGATGGAAATGACTAACCAGAATTGTGAAGTAAGAGCAGGAGGAGTTGGGAAGTGAGCAAGTTCAGTGCCAATGCTATCAAAGAAAAGTCCAGTCAGACTTTTACCGTCTATAGCTGGTATGCTAGATGGTGCCAACCAACCTATTAACCCAAATCCAATCACATTGAAATCCCTCCTCAGCCAATCCCTTTGGAAGCTACTATACAGCATATGCCATAACAATTCAAAATAATGTCACAATTTATTTATCATCATAGCTCTATAATGCGTAAGTAAAATAGTGTTGTATCATACATAATAAGTTTGATCATATTTCACTTGATCTAATGATAAAAACAAACTTATGTGTGGTAGAGCGCATACTTCATTTTCCTATATTATAAAACTAGCTCAAAATAAATATTCATATGGATCACAATTTATTTGATTTGAAAACCATATAAAAACCAATCTTATAGTAAAAATTACCATGTAACTCTCCCACCATTTCCAAGTGACATAGCTTGCTTCAAAGGATTCCTAGCAATCACTTGAGGTTTCACAAACCCTACAAACAAATTACAATTAAAATAAATACAAACATTCACAAAATTATGTTTATTATATCTTAATGACATGATACCTGAGGTGAGACGTGATGCACCAGCCATTCCTAGGACGGTTGGAAAGGTTGTTGCTGCCATTTTAGCTGTAATCTATGATTTTGGTGTTGACAATGCAAAGAGATATGGATCAAATATGTGTGCAAAGTAGTGGTGGTTTTTGTGGTTCCAATTATTATTCTTGTTTTCTACGAAAACTTTGAATCCTTCCAAATAAAATAAGATTGGGTTTGGATTGCGTTTTCGTGGATGTGCTAGTTACTCAATGACATTGTGCCACATTGGAGAATTTGGGATAAAGTAGGGTCTACATTAATCCCTTGATTGGTCACTCCTTCGAGTAAGGATTGCCAAATAGGATTCACGATCCTTTCATGTTAAAACTAAAATGAAGAAATTATCTCGGAGGATCTTCATATTTGAATGGTCTTGTCAACGAGTGTCTTTGCTGCACTAATTAAAGATTCTAAAATAATAAATTATATCATAAAAAAAATTAAAATTTTAATTTTCAATGTATTGATTTAAAAAAAAAATTATCATTTAAAGGTTTTAAAAAGTATCATTCCAAAAGTACTTGTTAACATTTCTCATCTTTAAAATAGGATTTAATGACCTGTTGTCTCTTATTTTAAAAATTACTTGTTAACTCTTATCTTAAAGTTAGGCATAACTCATCTTAAAATCCCACTTTTAAACATAATCTGACGTGGACTCTATCACATTCTCTCACGATCAACATTATTGAGTTTGGTTCCTGAACATAAATGATGGAAGGTCAGATAGCGGAAACGTGATAGGAGGTGGTCCAATGAGACAGAGGCTTTGATACCATCTTAAAACAGAGCATAACTCATCCTTACAAAACCGGCTTGTGAAGTGAAGATTGTCACCACTTATAAACACATGTTCATGCTATCTTTTATCCGATGTGGACTCTTTAACATCTTATGTTTAGAGTATCAAAGGGCCAATAGTAATATCGTCACCTAGGTCCATGAATGTTGCGTTTATGATGATTGGTTTTGCCATCCAAAAAAGCCTAGCGAAGCAACTTGTTACATGTTTGCCTTCTTTCATGTGTAATTAGTTTTTGATGTATAAATGATATAAAAACTGATCAACTTGTTTGGAAAAAAAAATCATATAGACAAATAACAAAGTCTTTAGAAACTCACATGAATGAAGGAGTCAAAACAAGGTTCGAGTTCTGATCATGACGTTCGAACCTTTTGTCGATTATGTTTCTAAAATATAAAAATGGACAACTAACTATTTATTTAATAAAAATTATAGTTTTTTTTGACAAAATAAAAATCATAGTTAATTTATAGATTTATGAAGTAAGAGTATGATACACCTTAATTTACGAGTGTACCATAGAAATCTCAATTTTGCAAAGGAGAGTTTGGTGAACTTTTTTAAGAAAAAGACTTAAAAAAATTATTTGAGGCGTGTGTCTTAACTGTTGGAAATATTATTAATAGGAAAAAGAATAGATTTCCGATAGTTAGGAAAAGATAGAAGAGAATTGTTGTGCCATGACAAAAGTCACCATCCTGAAAGCAAATTTCTGATGGACCTCCGGTGTAATCAAATATCTGGTTTTGCTCCCCAAAGTTTACGCAACTGTGTGTCTAAACTCGTGCGCTTGAGACCAACACATTAGAGCTTCACAAACAATGTCCAAAATGGTTGAGAGTAGAAGGAAAAGCATTGGCTTTTATCTTTGATCATATACCCTCTGCCTAGCTATGTGTCTATATATATTCTTTATATAAGTCCCCCGTGTATGTATCAGAAGCTAATCAATATATAGATTTTTCATTTTGTCCGTTGTAGGTAGCACTTCCTCCTAAATAAATGGTATTATTATGACATGATACTAATGACAATAAATTGAGGAAGTGGTCCATTTGTTAGTAACGTTCAAGGCAGTTATCAAATAGACTTGGTCAACTCAATTATTGTTGTAAGAAGGAAAAATAATTAGAGGAATAAAAGATAATTGATTGCCATTATATCCAACATTAACCTCTCTAGAATGTGTGAGTGCGTAAAGAAAGTTCACAAACGACTAGGAACCCTAGTATATGGGTTGGGAAAATGGTGTTTACCCTGGGTTGAGAATTTGTTTCTAATTAGTTCGCTATTATTTTGAAGGTGGGAGTGAACGTAGGAACATTGGCGGAACTATCAAGGCTGAGGCTTTCAGAGGTAAAGGCATCTCAACTTTTTAGACAGTACTTTTACATGTAGAGACATTCTCATATTAATTAATTGTGTTGTGTGCACTCATATGTGGTATTTGCACTAAATATTTAAGTTCATAAAATGATGATTATGTTATTGATTCAAAGTTGATGTATATCATGACTTTGGTGTTTCATATGATGAAAATGATCGATGCTTAAAGTTAATACATTAACTGAATTTCATATATTGTGAAAGTATATGTTCATGCAATTTTGCGGTACAGTATCGAACGAGAAGTGCCTGACTCGTATGGTTGATATGATACGATATCGAACAAGCATTATCATATTGGTATTGAACGAGATGCAAGCCTGAAGTATCGCGAGGTGATAGTACAATATTGAAAGAGAAGTACCATCACAATACAATTAGGGATGTCAATGGGGCGGATCGGGAGCGGGGGATACTTCCCCGATCCCCGCCCCGCCCCGCCGGTGAATCCGTTCCCCGTCCCTGTCCCTGATCCCCGTCACGGGAGAATATTTTCCCCGATCCCCGTCCCCGCGGATCCCCACAGAGCCCCACGGTTTTTTTTTCCTTCCAAATTTAAGCATTGTACAGTTTCTTTCTTGGTCAAGATAATGAAAAATAGGTAAACACATACAAACATGCATACCCCATGCTAAACAAATCTAATAGATATCAAAAGAAAACAAACAATTAATAGAAAAAGTTGCATTACTTAATGCAGTCACATTATTGGTAGCAAAAGAGAATTAAGTCATAATCTAGTAGCAAAACCACAAAAGTGGACAAGTCACATTCCTTAATATAAGTTACATTTAAATTCAAAATAAGAAGGCATCCATTCACAACAAAAAAATCATGTCCTGCTTCAAACTTTTCCTTATAAGATCTTCTCCTCCATCACCCTTCCACAATTATGTTTGACTCATTTCCTACAACAAGTAAACATAAAGTCATAAGCATAACTACTTCACAAAAATACTTTAAAAACATGAAAGTAGTCAACAATAATAATATTTACGCTACCTCATCATCATCAATATCATCATCAACACATTCAAAAGAAGCCAATATCTTTGAATACCCTAAGGAAAAAATAGCTAAATTATAAGTATGGTTATAAAAATAAAAATGATAAAAAAAAGAAGATGAATTTAACATTAAATGTATACCTTCATGATGGGGTATTCATGAAGAATAATCATCTTTGCAAGTTCAGTCCTAGAAATATCTTGATTAAAAGAATAAGTTCTAGCCACAAATGATTCTTTATCCTTTCCCGACACTTCAGAAACTTTTAGCAAGGTTTGCATTGGATTTCGTTTATTGCAAGCTGCACATATTCGAATATGGTCCTTTAAATGAGTAGTACCATTTGTTGTCTCACCACCAAGTTTCTTCTCACAATATTTGCAAATGGCCTTAAACACGCCATCGAACTTCTGCCTTTTGTAATGTTTCCAATATTCATATTTGAGTCCTCTTTTGTTAGGACTTACACTAGGCTCACGAACGGCTTCAGGTTCTTGACTTTCGGCATTCGTCTCATTCCGAGCTGTTTGAGTTTGTTGTGTCAGTGAACATCAATGTATGACTGAACTTCTTCATCAACCATTTTTAGATAAAAACCTTCACATACACACATAAAAGGTAAAAATAAAATTTAAATGTAATCTAAAAAAGAATCTACAAACTCAAACATCAACCAAAATTATTAAAAACCAATTTATCAAAAGCATAAAAAGATATTAAGTTTCTCATCAGAAAACCTACATAAGCAATAGTTGGCATTTCATTAAATTATATATTAAAAAAAACAGAACTTAATACCCTTTTTATGCCATACGTACATCACTGTAAGATTCACAAAAAATTAGCAGAAAAATTCATAAAAAAATTCAACATAACTGCACAAATTAACTATAAGTTATAAGATTCACAACACATCACTATAATCTTAGCAGAAAAATTCACAAAAAATTAAAAACAGAATGTATAATTTTAACAGAACTGCATGATTTCAACATAATTATAACATTAAATTTGAGATTGAGAGGAAAACTTACTTTGAAGAACAGGAGCAGCAGAAGAATCTGAAAGAGAAGATTGAGAAAGAGAAGCAAAAATTTGAGATGGAAGGTGATGAAGGAAAATGAAGGCAATTGAAGCTTGAAGCTTTGGATGAAGGCGATTGAAGCTTAGATGTGGAGTTGGGAACACAGCTAGGGTTTGGAATTGGAACCCATGAGAACGTGTTTCTCTGTGTTTCTCTTTCTCTAGTAACCAAAAGCATTTTATATTTTACACTTTATATTTTTTTTTATGAAACCATGTGAAAAGTCCCAAAAACCAAGGGTAAATATTAAGGTTTTTTAAAAATGTAAGGACATTACAGTATTTTCATGGGGATCGGGGAATCCGCGGGGCGGGGTATACTTCCCCGATCCCCGCCCCGAACTAGCTGCGGGGGAATATTTCTCCCCATCCCCGCCCCACGGGGGAGAAAAATCCTTGAAAATGGTTCCCCGCGGGGCCCCGCTCTGAAAATCCCCGTTGACACCCCTAAATACAATATCAATTGAGAAGCATACTCATAGAGATCTAAGGGTCATAGTGGTGGTGGGCACAACCCTCCGCAAAGCGGGTAAATTTTCAAATCATTTGCATATGTCTTCCATGAAGGGACACACTCATGTAGGCATGACATTTAAGCCTTGGTGTTTATGGAGTGATCTCTAAATTATGCATGATAAATGTCTTTACATTATTGTTTAAAATAACATGTGTCCATAGTTGTGATATCTTCTTTGCACTTGTTGTATTTAGGCATGACAGTAAAACCCGTGCCTGTGGATATCTGCCTTAACCAAACCTGATTTAATGGGTTTTTCCTGCTTTGACAAGGGTACGGACGGGTAATAGAAATATAGGTATATATCCATCTCAAACTCATACTCAAACCTTCCTGAATCTAGAAAATGACTTTATTGCCCTTTTATGTAAATAGAAACCCAAACTCTAAATTATTTCATTCACATAATCAGAGTCTCAGTGTGTCAGACGACACTTCTTTGATTTCTCTCTCTTCTCCCTCCACACATCTCACCTTCGGTCTCTCTTTTCTCCATCATCATAGACATTAGTTGCCATCACCTTCACTTCCCTCCCGTTTTGAATTTGTTTTGGGTTATGTTTGATTTTGTTTTCGTTTATCCCAAATCAGAAACCTTCATTGCCCTAATAATTTTTCTATCCATTCTATAATGAAATCATATGTAATTTGGTTTGATAATTTGGATTACAGCTTAATTTAGTTTGTAATGTGGTTTTTACTTGGTTATGTTGTTTTGATAATTTGGTTGTATAACTTGGATTACCAGTTAATTTAGATCATTTCTATTTGGTTATATGTTGATATACCATGTTATTTGATTTGATAATTGTCATGTTATAAAAACTGTCATTGATATTTACAGGAGCAACTAAATCATCCGGTCAAGAAAAAGTTAAAGTGAGCATATTGTTGGTTAATGCATTATAACATTGTCCTTGGGGCTGAAAAAATTTCTTTTTTTATTAAAAAAAAAATTCACTGTGAGGACGGAGATCCCGAACCCGTCGAGAACGAGGATGAGATTCAATTTCTCATCTCTGTTAGGTAGGTAACGGATAAGTTTAGAGTCGGGGATGGAGACGAAAAAGGAAAAACTGTTTTGTCCCACCTCACTGTCATGCCTAGTTGTATGTTATTTTTTGTTCTTTAAACTTCTCAGGTCCTTAAACATGAGAGAATAGAAGAGCCGTTGTTCGAAGAGGTGCCAACGCATAAAATCGTCATTGAGAAACTTTGATAAGCATCATGGCCAGATTTGCCTCTAATCGATAATTTCGTTGAATAGTACTAGAGTGGTCATTTGCTTCTTTGGAAATGATTTGTTGCATTCTCTTTGCCTTTGAAATTCTTTGTTTGTTTCTACGTGTCAAGAAGAATACAAACAGTACGATCAGAACTTGAAAACAACGCTCTTTCATAAAAAGACAAAGCTGGCCAGATTTTCCCACAATTCTATTAATAACTATTAATGAAAATTAATACATGTAGATTTTCCATTTTTGCCCTTCAAGGGGTTATTTTTGTAATTTTCAAATAGATGAATTGTGGTCCTTGATAAGTCATTGGATTTCTCCTATAAATATTGTGATTTACGATTGGGGTTCTCACTTTCTTCCTTCGTTGTTTGAGTGGGTGCAAGGATACTGTTTCATTTTCCATCACTTTCTTCCAATTTTGCTTGATCATCAAAGGTTGGTTTTGAATTTTTCATGAGCATGCATGTTTTCACGTTACTGATTTTTTCCCTCTTTCTGTTGTTCGTTTGCGTTTCTTTATTTTCTTTCTTCCTTTATACGATTGGGTTGTTGTATTGATTGTTGGAGGGTTTTTGTTTTTGATCGGTTGAGGTTTCATGTCTTTCCTTTTCAGATTGATTGATGTTGTATGTTTTCAAGATGTTGTTCCTGTTGTTTGATGGGTTTGTTCTATTGGTTGAGGTTTTGGTTTGTTGTTGGTTGTTTCTGGTTCCTGATTTTTGGATTTTATTTGTTGTTGTGTGTTTTTGGTTTGAGATGTTGCTTTGTTTATGTTGTTTGAGTTTATGGGTTGTTTATCGGTTTATTTGGTTGTTTGCATGTTTTATTTGATGCTACTGGGTTTCTGTTGTGATCGTTTTTCATGCATGCATGTGGTTTGTGGTGAGTTGGTTTGGTGCTGCATGTTTTCTTTCATTATGATACATGGAACTTGCTCGATTTCTGATTTGATGTTTCAAGGATTCATGATGAAGATTTTCTGGTACTCATGTTTAGTATAATTTATGATTTTGTGAGGTCAATCTTAAAGGTTTGGTTTTTTTGTGAAGTTGGATGAATGTTGGTAAAGTTATGATTTTTTTGGCTAATTGTGATAACAATGTTAATATCATGAGAAATTTGCTATCAATAGCTGGTTTGGGACTAAATACATCTTGATATGTTTATTTTTAATAGGTTTGGTTTGGGATGAAAGTTGTTTTTTTTAACTTGGAATTATAATGTCCATTTGAGATTTGTTTTTATGAGTTGATGAAATGGTATTGATGTAGAAGATTTATTTATCATAGCATTGTTTATGCTATAGAAATTTGTCCAAATTTGTGCAGCAATGTCATAAAAATTCATGATCATAGAAATTTTCACCAAACCAAACTAGATTTGTTGAATCCAAGAATTTCATTTTCTTGACCTTTCAAAGAATTGCAGCTTCCTTATCAAGAAAATATGTTATGGATATTATTTTGTCTTGGCTTGGTTTTGACTGATTGCAAATTGAGACCTATACATGGTTTTGGTTTAATTGTACATGTGTTTTGTATGATGAGGTGTGTTTATTAAAAAAAAAATCAAGAGTGTGTTGTGACAATTACAGTTTGATTATTAGAAAGTGCTTTTAGCCATAGATTTAACTATAAATTCACATTTTTTGTGACAGTGTATAAGGAAAAAATGAATCCTCCATTTTTTAAATAAGTTAACTATAATGATGTCATTGGATGGCTTTGGTTGCATAAAATTGATTGATTTGAATTGTGTAGGAAATGAAAATGGTACAATATCATGCAATATGTGGTATATTTGTATCAAATTCAGAAAACTTGCAATAAGAAAACTTTCAATTCATTAACCAATTATTGTAAGAAAAAAGTTGCTTTAAAAATCCAAACGTGTCAGGTTGAGACTCTTCATGACATTTTTGTGATCAATTTTGTTGTCTCTTAATGGATGACCTTAATTAATAATGCATGTTGGTGTAACCTCTATTAAATGTATCAAATTTGTTACTCTGGATTTTATCATTCAGTTGTCATGGAGGAGAGAAAAAGCTTCAACAATCTTAGTTATTCAATTGGGGGAATTCCTTGCTATTTCTCTGTTTGTTTATTTTAGATTCTGAATTTAATAAACTTATGTATGATAGCAGAAACGTTGGGAAGATAGTAACTAAGGCATGTTTATTTAACTTATGACATTAGAGCTTATTTATTAAATAATGCAGAGAGATCAAAAAGCAATACAAATGTCATATTCATCATCATACTTACCTGATTATTTCCCTTAATTTCTCATTCTTTTTGATGAATCTATAGGATTTTTTTCCTTCTATAGTTAATAGATCCTTTGAAAAATTGAGACATGTTTGTTCTTCTATGTACATTTGTATTGTATGCACTACTATAGCCATTTCAAAGTCATATTTTCTGTTGGATTGTCGTCTTTATTGTGTTTTCTAGAGGAACTCTAATCATCCACAACAATCGTCATGTTGAGAACTTTGCTTGTGAACAACTTCATGGAAGATGCTAACCTAATTATGAAGTTTTGAATGCCTTTTGCAAATCTTAACTCCATATTTTGTATCATGATTATGGATTGGTATGTTTTTGTATAAGGTTTTCAATGTCTAGGGACTTTAACTATATCAAGGGCTTGAAGAAAGATTTGGACATATGGAAAATTGGCTTTAGGGTTCTTGATTCTTGGATCATTACTGCTAGCAATGGAAATCAGCACATGGAACTCATTATCGGCGATGCAAAGGTTATGGAAATTACCTTAGATTTGCTAAGTAGATAGTCCTTTATAACTTATTTTTGTTGTATAATATTATACATTTTGGTTTGCTTACATGTTTTCTTTTTGTTTATGAATTTAGGGTGATCGAGTTCATATCATCACTCGATATAGAGATCTTGATCATTGAAAATCATTGTGGTCGTTCTTTTCACTGTGCATTGTTTTCTCTGTGTTAATTCTTTTGTTCATATTGTGCAGATAATGGTGAGCCCAATCTTTGCAACAATTGGTTGGGTTTAAGGTTGCTCATCAACTTGAGGCATCCTGTGGTTGAGAGGTTTAGAGCTAGGTAAGTTTGCTTTGCGTAGTAAATGCTAATTATTGAGAAATGAGTATTATTTGTTTGCAATTGTATTCTATTCATGTCAATATGGGTCCCTTTATGTAGAGGCATAACTATAGCATATAGCTAAATCAATATCTTGATTTTGCATGACCATCAGGTTTATAATATGAATGAAATGTAACTGCAATTCAACATCATTTTATAGCTAAATATAATTCCATTGTTGTCGATACTATTGATTTTGTTATGGTGTTTCCTTAATAATTTTTGTGGATTTTGTAGTTTTCAAGCTCAGGGTCATAGCGTTAGTCAGACTATCTGTCAAGGTTCAACCTCCTGTCAACGTTCTCATTATGATGAATTTTCGAATCTCTCTCAAGTTAGGCAAATTGTCGAATTTTAAGATTTGGTTAAGGTTGGTTTGGTTTAAACACAGAGATGTTTTTAGATATTTGATTAACAATGCATTTGTTTTTAAATTTAATTGTATGAGTTATGTTAGGACACATATTGCATCACTGTTGGTAAAACATGCAAGTTTAATCCTAATCAATATGGATGGTATTATGAGAGCTGTACTAGATGTCCAAGATCTTCAAGGTCAAATGGTGCTAGTTACAAATACACATGTGGAGAGGATGTTCAAGTTCCATTGACAAGGTTGTCTATCTAATCTTTTATGTGATTAACTGATGATTTTTGGTTTAATACATTTATGTAATATTTATAAATGCATTTTTTTTATAAGATATAAAGGTTGGTGAAGATGATCCTGAGATATATCCCAAACATTTAGACAAATTGCTTGGTCTTGAGCTTGCGTTGCGTGTGAAGTATCAACCATATTATCATCAATCATCTGTCCTAGGTTTTTCCTGTGATCATACTGTTATTCAGAAAATTAAGTGTCATCTTCATCCTGGTGAATTCCAATCAGAGTTACAACAAGTTGATGTGGTTTGTTGCGCTTGCTTGTTTTGCTGTTCTATTTAAAATTAATTTGGCCAGTTATTTACTTCTGAGTTACATTATGTTTTAGATTGCATTGTTATAGAATATTGTCGACAATAGTCCAACTCCATCTTTCAAACTTGAGAAGATGGATACTTCTGCAGTTTGTTTGAAATCGATTCTCATTGTTGCGAAATGTCAGTATTATTCTTTAAAAGGTTTTTAATCTAAGTATAGGATAGTAAAGGAATGCATGTCTGGGACGTGTAAGGAAAATTAATATGAGGTCTGTTGATGGAGATAATGTCATGTTAAGAATTGAGATAAAGTTGGGTTATTATCTAGACCTAGGTGGAAAGATGTCTGTAATTTATCTCAGTGACATTGCACCGATTTTGACTTCGTTTCGTATGTTAGCTACACTAATAAGGACTAAAATGATGAAAATTCAAATCTTAATTTTTTTTTTCTTCTATTGCACGGTTTTATTTTTACATGATTTGAATGAGTAGTCATTGCCTCAATATTGAATTTGAATAAGTTCGATAAACATAATTCATGCCAGTGGCAGTTGGTGCAATTGATTTGGCTTTTTTTTTTAAATGAAGTTTGGTTTTCCATTTATTGTTGTAGAATATTGTCTACAATAATTCAACTCGGTCAATTAAACTTGAGAAGATGGCTGCTCCTGATGAGTGCTTGAAATCATTTTCTATTCCCACAGTATGTCAACATTATTCTTTTAAATGATTTTCATAAATGTACAGGATAGCAGAGGAATGTATGTGTAGGATATGTAAGCAAAGGTAATATGGAGTTTCTAATGGAGAAAATATACTACTAAGAATTGGGATAGAAATTGGTTATCTTCAGCAGTATAGTAGTAGGTTTATTTACTGTGATGTTATGTATGCTAACAATATACTAGCATAACCTTAAACATGTGTTACTAAGTTTTTAAAGAAATATGTTTCTTTGGTGTTAGGAATGCAAATCTAATAGTTTATAATACATAATGAGGATCAATTGTGATAGAGAAATAAGAAGAAATTTTGTATCATGTATTTGTTCATGACAACCACAAAAGATGGGCTCCTTCTCAATTCCTCAAGGAAGGTGAAAAGAGTAGGGAAAGAATGATGCAAGAAAAATACACTTAAAAGAACAAAACATATCTCTATTATCGCTACTCCTGAGATACAAGCAGTAAATGAAGGACACTTTGAAAAAGAAGTCGTTGAATGGATGACTAAGAAAGACAAGCTGCAGGTCATGGTATATTATCGTCATCTTAAAATAATTATACTACCATCATTTGGCACATAACATCTAATTAACATTGCAATTTGTTTCCTTCCTAGCACTTCCCCAATGAGATATCAAGGACAATTCTAAAAGGAAAACGGAAAACGATGACACTAATTGACAGCCAAACTCAAAAAAGGTACAAGTGTCGCTTGATAACAGTGAAGAGAGCAAGCTACGAAAAGTGTTTAGGAGGCCAATGGTTCAACTTTTTCCAGGAAAGAAAATTACAGGTAGGCGGTAAATTAATCGTTGATCTAGAGAAGCCACCTAAAAATATGCACGTTCAAGTCGTTCCCAAATAGATCTTCGAAGTTCATGATTCGTACTTGTGACAAATCGCCTTAACTCTAATGTTAGACTAGATTATCTTGACTTAGCGATGCTCCTTCTTTACTTGACTTTGTCTGATGTAATATGGATATTAATCCCTTTTGGAAAACTCTATAACAGTAGCACTCCCTCTATGTAACTGTAATTTGCACATTATTGATTCCTTCATTGGTTTCAATTATTCTCATCTTCGTTATTATGTTCAATTCCTCGCCTAACAAACTAAATTACGCTCTTTTAATGACTTGATAAATATTTTACGATAAATAGCAATGTTCCGTAATTTCAACATCTATCCTTCCGAACAATTTTTTTACCAAATGCGTTATTGAACCTGTGCTTTGTAACTAGTTAGATTAAAAATAAAAAATATGCAACAACTAATTTATGGTCAAAAAGTTAAATATAAAAAGTAAATAAACCTTAAAGTTGCAAACAAATAAAATAAAATTTATAATGGGTTTTAAGTTTGTTTAAAGTACGAAAAAAAGCTTCACAAAAAAAGAAGTAAAAAAGGGCTTATTTCTATACAATCATAGCAATCTATCTAGCCACATTCTTCCATCCAAGTTACAACAAACACTCCACAGTCGCTACTAGACATCAAGAATATAATTTAGAAGAATAAAAACTAAAAGTGTAATAGTAGATTTATTCACTATAATGTAAGAAGAGTAGATGAAAGAAAATTACGAGTCATATCTCTGACTTGGATGCCCTCTGGGTTCAACAATTGGGAAATTAAAAAATAGGGTGCTTCTCTAACTTGATTCCACAATCATAAAATGAATCATGAATAAACATCTCCTACAAAAATAATGTTTGTGTAGTAATGTTAACTTTAGTATCCGTTAGAAGAGAGAAAGAAAAATTGAAAAATAATACTGGATAATAAATATCGCTCTCAATATATCTCTTTGTCTAAGTAACTTTCTTTCTTTTTTCACACGGTGCCGAATCCAACAAATATATCTTTCTTTCAACAAAATCAACAACCAAGAGATACCAATGTACACATTGGTCATTCATAGGAATAAAAATCTGTACAAGTTGTAAAAAAGAATTTAGGAAACTAAAGTACTAGTGTGCATATCTATTTGAAAATGGCAGAGCATGGATAATTATTTAGTGTATTATGGAATATATCTAACAAATCTTACTTTTCGAGCGTACTTTATTTTGTCGAAGAACTCTTTTTCATAACGGTTCCTCACTACCTTAGAAATGCGCTCCCAATCAAATGCATATTGCTTTTATGTGAAACAAATAAAGTTTTAAATCAAATATATGAATTTCCAAGTTTGAAATATTAATAAAAATATATACAAAACATATATTTAGAGTTTGTACCGAAAATGTTGTTGAAAGGTACCACACAGATAGTTTTCTGATATACCATTCTTCTTGTGTTAGTTTACAACGCAGAAGATTGATGACCTATAAAACAAAGAGTAAATTAATGAAAAATGTTCTATTAAAGTTAAAAAAAATTAAAGAAATCATTATGCAACTTAAAACGTACCTCTTGGTCAACCCAACAATTAAGCATCAAAATTTGAGAGTTTTCCTATATCCTACAACCTGAATTTCACTTTTAGCCAGTATTTTCTCCCTATGTGGGTGTCTGTAACACATTAAATGATAAAAATAAACAGTTGTATGAATTAAATTAAATAAAGTTATATACTCATACTGAATTTCTTCATCAGCAATAAATATATATGGTGCCAAAGATGCTGATGAATCATTCATAATCAAATACGGGAACGACTTGATCGAAAGAGGAAAATATTGTAAAAAAAAATAAAAATAGATATTCATATTAAACTAAATTACCTAACATAATTAATGATTAATCATCTAGTCAAATTAAAATGATAATCTCCGGAATAGTAACACTGTATGTAATCCTTTCAATTCTAGTTGGATTCATTGGTTGGTAGTTAACATAGCAATCACTTTTGTGAAAGAAGATGTTTCTTTTTATGACAGGATGTGTTGTCTTTGCATAATATTTAGCACAAAAGTTGAATTTTTGACAACTTTCTTTTTTATTCAACCTCAAATACGTGCAGAGTTTTTGCGTTGTTTGTTCTCTCCTGGTCAATTTGTTTATGTTGTTTGCTATTTTCTTCAGAACATCAAAAAATTAGCAACATAAGAAACAAAACTTCAATGAGAGACGAATTTATGGGAGGGCATGCATGGGTTTCAAATACATAGCTTTGTATGAAATATTTATGTATACTTTTTTTTCCAAATTGCATACTTATGTATATTAAAAACGCCTATTTAGTCTTACTATTTTAACATATATATACTCCCTACTTGTTGAAAAGAAAATATAGTAAACCAACATGTATGTATTGTTTTTTATATAATTTATAGAACATAATTACATTTTCCATATTAGTTTTGTCGAGACTACATTAATACCTTCATACTATATAACAAGCAAATGAATTGAAATCATATTTAATATGAATGGATGTTAAAGAAATCTAACACAGGTGTGAGAGAGTTTAATTGTTAGAAAACCATCTTATGGTACTTAATCAATATTGTGCAACCTTAGCAATATACTCTATTTTCAAATAGTATACTATAACTTAGAAGAAATTGTTTATAAAACACGATCTCTTTTGTTTTTGCTAATAAGAAACCGTCCCAATCAAACATAATCAACCATGTAGTTTCTTCTCTTTTTATTTATTATTATTAGGGTTAAATATGTTTTTAATCCCTACAAAATTACAAGCTTTCAAGTTTAGTCCCTAAAAAATTTTAATTCATTTTTAGTTCTCATTTGCATTTTATAGAGACTATTTTTAAGGACTAAAAGTATCTTTTTTTTGTAAAAAGTTTTTAAAATAGGGACTGTTATTAGAAACTACAATATTCTGGAGGACTAAAATTACCATTAAAATTTTATAAGGACTAAACTTAAGAATTCGTGATTTCTTAGGGACTAAAAATATATTAAACTCTTATTATTATTATTATTATTATTATTACAAGCGTCCAGACGGGCACTCCCGTGTCCGTCTGTCCGCTCTTTCTACTGCGCTAACGCATATATACTCCATTTTGTTTTCTTCTATATAAAATAAATTGATATATAGTTTGTCGTTCACAAATATAAGGACCAAAAACATGATTAATAGAGATATATTGGTGCCCTTTTAATAGGGTGAAAAGAAATTGGAAGTTGAGGATCCAAGTCCGTTTCTCTTATTATGTTTTTTTCTCTCCGCTCTTTCTCTACATCTCTCCTTTGTTTTACAGGTTCTACATCTCTCTTTTGTTGTCAATGATATGTTCACTTCCTTTTTAAAACTGAATAGATGATATAATAGAAAAAAAAATCTCTAATACAAAAGGTATGGGTAATAAAGGGTAACAAAAACTTGAGGTCTATTAACACCCTTTTGTAATTTTTTTTCTTGATGAATATTGATTGATTAGAACAAATAACATGAGATAAGTGGTAATAGATTCAAACTGCTTGTTCCTTTTTTTGAGTGTAACTTCTACTTTTAAAATATCAGACAAAAAATAAAAGCAAAGTAAAAGAAGGAAAAAAGAATAGAGAGCGGTTCCTGCCGATTAGTGGTAGATTGAAGCTGCACTCAACCATTTATTCATAGCTGTCGCCTAATGCACTGTTTCTGTGACAACCTCAGTACTCTACTTTTTGCTTTCTTCCAATATTCCTCGCCCCATCTCAGTTGCAGCGGTGTTCATCTATATTTTTTTCCTTATTTCTACTGCTGATGAATAGAGTTAATCAACATGGGATATTAATAACATTATTAAAGGACACATGAGACTACAACATTTTCTTTAAATTAATAGTAATAAAAGTTAACTTAGAGAAATATTGTTGGTTACCAAATGCCAATAGCGCTTCTTTTGCAAATCACATGGAACTAACCTTTGATATGTTCCTCTTTGCTTCTTTGTTGTACTCCGTTCTTTAGGTTAAAGAAGTACGTTGATTTTGAAATCTCTATTGTTGTTACAAATGGACCCCTTTTAGAACAGCATATTCAACAATCATTGAATTAAATAACATAATGAAGGAGCAATGCAGTCTAACTAACAATCATAAAATTGTTTAATTTGGCTTGACAACAGAGTTAAATAGCCGCAATCGTTTGTATCAATTGTTTTAGTAAATGCAGTTATGTCCATTCACAGATATAAAGCAAATGATTGTAAAAAAAAAAAAGATATGAAACAAATGCTTCTAAAGATCCACAATTTCAACATACCCTTCATTAACTAAACTAATTTGTCTTCCTCATCTCTCTAGTTTATTTAATTTTTATCCCATTCAGACCCTTCACCCATAAACAAAAAACAACCCACAGTATATTAAAAATTGAAACATGACGGAAATCGATGAATGAAATGAAAAAATGTAAAAAAATAAAAATAAAAAATCAACACGCTCGCGAATATTATAACTACTTTTACATTTAGGATTGTAATTTTCAACTAATGTTCGATTCTTTGGCTATAGCATGTGAAGACTAAGGTAGGTTGTCACATATATAGATAGGTATATAAGTGGTATTATTTGTTGGAACAAGGGTGTTTCACAAGTCACCTATTGAGTTTTGACAATAACAAGGTATTAAAAATAATCAATTGGATATGCTAAACAACTTGTTCAAGTGTGCAGGATCCATATTCAGAGTACTATTCTTAAAGATTCTGATTGAACAAGTTCAAGAGCAAAGGAATTTATTTGAAGCTTAAAGCATCTGGAAGACTGCGTCTGAAGAACTGCGTCTGAAGGACTGCGTCTGAAGTGCTGCGTCTGAAGAAACGAGTCTGAAGAAGAGCTCCTGAAGACACGTCATCAGAAGCGCTAGTTATCAGAAGCAAGAACATCAGAAGCGCTGAACATCAGAAGCATATCTCACCAGAAGCTACTTCACCAGAGTTGACAAAGGACAGTGTACGAAATGTACGGCCACGAACTCTGCAACCACCTTCTCTGCAATTTGTGTCT
>Ga0228711_1002994_pt1 | contig 26202 bp, 23 predicted proteins | sample MedpolnodulmetaG_2_FD_177996 | JGI IMG/M metagenome (GOLD analysis project Ga0228711, IMG submission 177996) | Root nodule microbial communities from Medicago polymorpha collected in Santa Monica, California, United States - brown nodules | ecosystem: Host-associated > Plants > Roots > Nodule... | reverse complement strand
AGAATAGAGATGATAGAAGCAAATGCTTTTGTTTGGTGGTGGTGATGGTAGTGGTGGTGGTGGAGGATGAGTGGGGACATGAAAGAGAGGGGTGGAAGATTAATAAAGTATAGGCAGATCATGATAAGATCGATACACCTCTTTAATCTAATGGTAAAAATCTAACTTTCCCATGATGGGAAAAAACTTCACTTACCAAGGCTAAATGCCACCGCACTCCTTTCTATAATCAACTTTATTTTCTTTGCAGTCAAACCAATAGGAAAACAAATATTCATCACTCCATATAATCAACTGCAATTTCTTTTGTCTTAAAATAATTAATAAACTGATTATTTCGTACCTTTTATGATTTTCTTCATAATTTCATCCTTAAATTCTTTTCTCATTTTAGCTGCTGAAAAACATTGAAACAAACACTGCTTTTGCTTGGACTTCAATTTAAACCAATATATTCACAAGTTGAAGCAATTATATGTTTCTTCACAATTCAAAGTATTGCACAGGGTGCAATTTTACAACATCTCACAATTTGGAATTACAACGAACTTGCAATTCCAAACTCCTAATGCCCAAGGAACAACCTGCCTTGACAATTCACTTGCAAGCCATTAAAATGGGAGTTTTGCCCAGAAATACTTGTTTCAAATCAAATGCATTCATACAAGAGCACTCCATTAGCAGAGTTAGTGGCTGATACTTTCGAGACGTGGTCCCTTTTGGTTTCCATGTTTTTCTTGGCTTCATTCTTGCTGAATGGCACGATGCGAAGAACTTTGTTGGTGAAAAAACCGCAGTTCTCTATGGTAAAAGTTCATATATGAGAATGCACATGGGGTGATTGAGAATTGTAAATGATCTCATTTCAATCTTCATTTCAAACGAAGCTATTGTGCATACATGTGACCAGAGATGTCAGGGTTTATTTCATTACATTTAATTTGGTGGATCTTTCAGCAACACATGCTTCTTTGAAGTTTGAACAACCACTATTTTTAAACTCACTAGCTTGTATGCGTATGATATATATATATATGCTTAAACCTCATATAAAGAGAACCATCTTCAAATATTAAAAGCAAGAGAAACAACGGCAACTTGAAAAGATCTACTCAATTTGTTTTGCTTTGTATTTGAAACTTTTGATGCTATCAACATAAAAATGATATATTCTTTTCAATATACGTGTGTACTTTGTAAGAAATGTATCTCTTTCAATGAAAGATGATAGTTATTGAGCTATATATGTAGCACCGACGTATCATACTAAAACCGTGTTTGGTATCTGACGCCTAAACGGGTGGTTTCATTCAATTATTTTATTTTCTCAAATTGTTACCGGTGTTGACGTTTCAGTGTCACATTCAGGTATGAGGTATGTGTCACTACTTGAATTATCTTTCCCCACTAAAGAATAGATGTGAAATTGAAACAGAATAGGCGGAAGTTGCAAAAACATATAAATGGGAATTAGGCCAATGCAGAATATATGTTAAATTGAAACAGAACCTATTAAATTTATTTTAGAAAAAAAAAAATATATCTTTTGAGGGGCTATTTTAGCAAAGCTTAACTAAAGGAAGCAACATATTGTGATGAACTTTAAAAGCATTAACTTAGCAGTGTTTTTGCTGTTTAGTCATCCGAAAATATATTTTGCTTAATATATTACCAATGTGTATAAAAAGCACATTATATGTTGTGTTTGAAATTTGGAGGATTGTGTGCGCAACAAGCAAGCTGTGCTATATATAGTCTAGCTACTATAGCTTACTTTAAATAAACAATAAGCTAGGTGATTAAATGATCATATTATTCTTGTTAAGTTATTTACTAATCGCGATCCTTTTTCTGTTAAGTTTATCACTGTCTTGGTCAGTGCCACAAATTTCGTAGCCATAACACAACATGCATGAAGCTTATTCGATTGAGTGATCGATCAGTAATATATAGTGCTTTTCCAATTGATCATACTTCGAAACGTTGATGACTATTAAGCCTTTTCTTTTAAGCACTAGCGACCTTGACTAACTTTGTTTCACAGAAACAGATAAATAGCCTCCAAATTTATAGGAATGATCAATCAAGTATTAATTCTTCTCAGTTTTGGGAGCACGATCAAGACAAGTCATTTCTCTTTGGTTTTGTTTTAAATTCATATTGCAAAAGGTCAGTCAAGGAGCAAACATACACACATTCACAAAGGATTACATTATTTTTTTCCATACATGTATACAGATTTATGTTACTACCTATAGTACTTTTATATTTTATGTCAATTATTTTGCTGTTCACAAAAAAGTTCCGAAACAAAAATAAAATTGAAAAATATTAGTAGAAAATTCATATAAATGAAATGACTGCTTACATGTCGGAGAATTTCAAAAGAGAGACTCTAACAAGTTCCTTGTGCAGCAAAGTAACAGAAAAAACTGATTGAAAAAGATCATCCACTCAATCAAAAAGCTTTGTTTTTAGTAAGTTAATAAGTGGAGCTGCCTGATCTTGAAAAAAATTTACATGTTATAACAGCAAAGGAAGCTTGGGAAATTAAAAAAACATACGAAGGAGCATATCCAACTTAACGGACAAGGTAGCATGGCTTAAAATGACAATTTGAGTTGATTGAATTGAACATTTCAAAGATGAAAGTATTTGTTATTATTTTTCACGAATGGACAATTTAGTCGAGAAATGAAGAATCGCAGTGATAATTTAACACCAAAACCTTTCAAAAATACTATAAGACAAAAATAAGTCATGGAGAAAATTGTGCAAACACTAACAAGTTGATTCAACTATGCAGTAGCAGCAATTCAAGAGTCAAAAGATCTGAAGACAACGACGTAGAATGACTTGTAATCACCCTTGGAGTTTCATGAAATGCAAATGAGTGAAAAGTCAAGTGACACAATCGATCAAGCATTTAATGTCAAAAAGGCGGGATTTGTGCGAAGAAAGGTAGACCGCAACTAAAGAGGTAATAACTCTTTGAAAATAAATCCAACATTCAATGTCACAAATGCAACAAGAATGGACCATATATATAGCAACCACAAATTTTCCTACTCAAGCAATTTGGTTACGGAAAATGCCAAGTGAAACGTACATTGTATTGTTATCAAGTCCACCCTAGAATTGCTGGACCATTGATTTGTATAAGAACTAACGAAAACACCATGTATACATCTAGGAACTAGAAACATGCACATCAATGATAGCTTACACGCGGGAGAGATCCTTGGGAAGGATATTAAGATTTGAGAGTTAGGTGGTGAGAGTGTGGGGAGAACATAACAACGTCCATGAATCGACGGAGGTTAATCAAGTCCTTTGAGTTGTGCACCCTTCTAACGGCGATGTGAAGATCGGAGAGTGAGTAGCATAACGGGCGCCACCTCTTGGAAAGAACGCTGGTTCCGAAAGCTTGTTTGAATGGAAGAAAAGAGAGTATGTGAGTTAGTATCTCATCAGGGAAGAAGTTGTTGATACTCTCTACCATCGTCGTCGCCGATTGTGGCTGTGAAGGAGGCATTATTTTCATCCTCTTATTGCTTATTTCGTTTTCCATGGAATGAAGGGCTTCTTCAGATAACAAAAGAAATCTACTGATTGGGCGACGATGTTGTGTGTGGAAAATTTGGTTGAGATTGACGATGCTGTGAAGAAAGGTTTTATTAGAAGAAAAATCAAATAAGGTTGTTTTTGGCGATGTTGACAAAAACCCTATTTCTGTTTCAGTTATTATTGCTAGGAAAGGGTTTTGAAATTCTGCGAGATCATGGTAAACTCGGGTGGGTCTAATCAGTCTTGTAAATAATTTCGAGAGGAAATAGTAACAAATTATGAATTTTTTACGATAATAACCCTTAAATTTTTCATTTTACACTTTAATCGATAATATTAGTTGATCAATCATTTGCAAAGGTTTTATCAACTCCTAAGTTATGTCGAGTAGACCTTGTTGTTGCAAGAATTCTTAATTCATGAGTTGTAAGGAGGATTTATGTCACCACAAACAGAAACTAAAGCAACGGTTGGGTTCAAAGCTGGTTTTAAAGATTATAGATTGACTTATTATACTCCCGACTATGAAACCTAGAGGATATAAACCTATAATATAAATGGATTCGGTTTCTCTAAACTGAGCCACTCACTTTAGCGTGTAAAGTAAGGTATTGTTTGACCTAACTTTTTCTCTACTTCTTTAAAATTTCAAGGAGAAAGTAGGCCAAACACAATTTATATTAAACATTTAATAAATAAAAATATTTTTTCTAAATGAAAAAAGAAAAGAGAATGGAAGGAACTTTGTGACAAAAGTTGTTGAAAGTTGAAACCAACTTTAAAACAATAGCGGATCTTTTTTGGCTGGTCGGTTCATCCAACCTTGCTGACCACAATTTTTTTTTAAGGACAATTTTCTTATTTTATTGTTATTTTATTTCGGTATTTTAAAAATGTTACTCCTCGGTTCTTTTTTAGGTGTCTTTTTAGAAAATTAACATCAAATTAACAATGTGTATTTTACACATTTCCTTACTATTATACCCACATATTAATCCACAAATAAATTCTTTTTTTTGTACACACTTTATCTTTCCGATATATTTAATACTCCCTCTAGTCCTAAATATAAGAGAAGAATCTTTTTTTAGGTTCATTGAATTATTAATGTATTTGGACTACAATGTAAACTAAATACATTATTTATTCAATGAACCTAAAAAAAGAATCTTATCTTATATTAAGGACCGGAGGGAGATGTTATATTTCTCTTGTAACAAACAATTGTGAGCTATTATCTTTTTCTCCAACAAATTCCTATTTTTTTGCGCGCGCTCTCTCTCTCTCATTACAAGCAATTGTCAATTTTCTAAATATTGTGCACATCTTTTTAATTATTTTAAGTCAATATAAAAATTATTCCAACTTCACATTAATCAAAGGTTAAGAAAAAATTAATTTTCTTCCAACTCCTTTAATCAAAGTTAAGGCTTCAACTATGACTTAAACAAATGTTAGATTCACACTGTGTGATATAGATTTGAATGTTGAGATTACTCCTTTACCGAATTTAAATACTGTTGTTGAAACAACATTAACAAACCAACCTATATTTGGTTTAGAGGAGTCAGATGAAGAGAACTTAGAAAAGGAGACAGAAGAGAGCAACAATGATATTGGTACAATATTTATCTCTTTGAAGATAACAAGAAACAAACTTTGTTTAAAAAAACAAACTTTAGTTTTCAAAATAGATAGCATTAATTAGTTTTATTGAAAAAGATAAGAGTAATTGTCAAAGGGTATAATTGGCAAATCGTACCCTTAAAATACCAAAAGACAGTTAAGCAGAAACAAAAAATATGCTCTAAAACACACTTAAAAAGGAATGGACCGAGAGTACGAATCAAGGTCGGTTCAAATAATGTTTTTTGACGGCATATATATTGTTATTTTTTTTATTACAAATTGTATACTATTCATGTTGTTAATATGAACTTCTTTAAAAAAATGTTGTCAATATGAACTCGTTTACGTACAAATTAAAGTAATTTAAATACTTATCTCAACGGATGAAAATATTATAATTTTTAAGTCGAATATTATGATTGAGATTCAAACTTCAGTCCATTTATTTATGTTTAACATAATTCTCCTTAACCTGGTTTCAACGTTGACTTCAAAAAACGTGGATCTTGTGGTTTCGAGGAAGGGAACAAATGTACCAGAGGGAAATCAGAGATTGACGATGGTGGTACGGTGAAAGGTGATTGATAGTCGGTACATGAAGCTTGATGTGGATGTAGAAGACATGAATAATGGTTGGTGTTGTTCGATAGAGCAGTAGAGAAAACACTTCAATCCAGGGGTTTCCGTGGTGGCGGCGGCGGTGGGCAGAGAGATGGATTGCATAATTCCTTGATACTTCTTTGCTGTATGTGATCAATGGAGTTTGTGATTTTTGGTTGGACAAGTTGCACTTCCTTCTTTGGCGTTAAAGGGAGTTCCAAACATGACCTATCCATGGACAATTGATTTGGGAGCAAATAGCCACTTTAGTCCCTGACTTTGCACCTCGTTGTCACATAGGTCCCTGACTCAGGATTAAATACAAACAAGTCCCTAACTCTACACTTCTGTTATCACTTTAGTCTCTGCCATTAAAAAAATCTATTAAGTGATGATGTGGCACGCTGACAAGGAGTATGACGTGTCATATTGACTAAAGTGAAAGTAAAAAATGGTCAGTTTGGTCCCTGAATTGAAAATCAATATTCTCAATTTACTGTTAGATCCCTGACTATATATACTTACTGTTAGTTAGGTCCCTGAATCAAAAATCAATATCCTCAACTTACTGTTAGGTCCCTGACTGTGTATACTTACTGTCAATTAGGTCCCTGACAGTAAACACAAAATTTCACTAAGATCCTTGGCAAGGTGTTAGTTTAACATGCTACTTACCGACAACACTAAGGTATCTGTGCTTAAAAATACCAAAATATTATTATAACACTTATAAAAATGATTCCATAGTTTAATAACAAATGTTTCCATAACATAAATATTAAGTCATTAATGTCAATCATAGAGTAATCAAAAGATTGCATCATATTTGGGCATATAATTCAACAAGTCATTACATAATGATTCAGCAAAATATTAAACAAAATATTGCACCACAGTTGTGCTTATAATTTAGCAATTTCGGTACATAAATAAACTAGCAAACATCACATAGTTGGCCTCGGACCCCTTAGAGTAAATCTTGGAGTTGGCATGAAAGATGTAAGCATTTGTTGTTCATTCAGACGTGCATTTAGATTTTGACCCCTAATAGGTGGTGGCCTAACTCCAACCGGTGCTGGATCAAAAGTTCCCTGTCTAATTCCTATTGGTTGTGGCCCTTGCACATTCACATCAAATAATTGCTCTTGTGTTTGTGGGGCAGATTGTGACAAATCTAAAGTAACTTGTTCTCCTTGACCCTCATTGTTGGGAGGTGGTGGTGGTGGAATCCAATTGGGAGGCATGGGCATCACACCTTGATTAGTGCAGCCGAACCTATTGTGGTTACCTTTTAGACCACACCTTGAACATGTTATCACTGGATATGACCTCTGAACATTACCTGAACTGGAAGGACCCTCGGATGCGTCTTTCATTCTTTGTTTCATGCCTTCCAGGTTGTCTTCTTTTTGGTGCAGGCACCGGTTTCACATAATCAGTTTTTTCCCAAAACTTTTCACCTTGTGTTGGCTTTATGAAATGCTCATATGTTGCATTGTATGAGCCCAAAGTAAGCAACCCATGACAATAATTTTTAGGTTTGTCATGCCTCCATGCAATGGCTGCTATTCCATGAACACATGGCATGCCTAAAACAAATTCAAACAAATTCATCATTATATGATTGGTAAAGCAGGTACTACAATGCAGACCATATTTTTATTAGACTATGAAAACAGACCATATTTTTGTGTATATTTTTATCAGACTATGAAAACAGACCATATTTTTCATAAACTAAAGAATTCTAATTTTAGAAGTTGCTAGTCACTGTATGTTAGGTGCATTATAGTTGTAATTTATAGCTATGAATATTCAAGTCTTTGCCTCAACAATAAAGCTCTTCACAAATTTCCTCCAATAGAACTAATCATATTTAAGACACACCAGTTCACATATGTGTTTCTCTACTTTATATTTCTAGTCACACCAGTTCACTAAACCTGCACACAAAACCTGCACACAAACTCTTTTTTCACTAAACTTGCACTTAACTCTTTTTTCACACCAACTCTTAACTCTTTTTTCACACCAGCTCTTAACTCTTTTTTCACTAAACTTGCACACAAACTCACACCAGTTCAAAATATACTACAATTGATTTATGTAAAAAACATTATCCAAAGCTAGGCATAACCAAACAAGTTTATTTACTATATAGTTTCAGACATAAAACTCCAGGACACTTATTGAAAATGGTATGATACGTAAAAGTTACCTGAGAAAAAACCAATGTATCACATAGAATTGTCACTTCTATAATCTAATTTGATATGCAGTGAAAAGAAAAACATTTAACCAATAGAGTTAACAGATCTCAATGGTTGAAGGAAGTTATAACAACTCTTATAAATAAATATCTCATATCTCATTAATCATATCTCATATCTCAACAATCTCATGATCATGATGTCAATACACATCTATTTATAACCATGAACATTGAATCTACATGTCAGAATTGTCTATAATATACTTAATTCATTAAGACATTTAATGCAGGTACTACACTGCAACCAATAAGCATTAGTGAATGATTTGAATTCTAACAGGTCTACAAGAAAAGTATAGCAACATGGTTTGTTATTTGAAACACTAAAAATGGCTATAGCATGATAAAATACCTATTAGTTGCCACATTCTGCAGGTACATGTTTGAGCATCCATGTCAACATCGACATGTGTTCTCCAATTATTTGCAACTTGAAATCTCCCTTCACCGGCAAATATTGGTGTCCATTGATTACTCTCTCTTTTTAACTTATCCAATCTAGCCTGCTGCATTGGACAAAGTAAACCAGTTTTGTTGGCCAACTTTACTTTGTTTGCACTCATTGTCCTCATAATGTAGCATCTTATCTCCTCGGCCATGGTCAGAACAGGTTTGGCTCTATATTTGTTAATACTTGAATTAAAACTCTCACAAGTGTTATTGCATACGTTGTCCACCTTTGGATCGGTACTAAAGTATGCCTTGGTCCATGACTCCTTAGGCCACTTGTTCAAATATGCCCATGCCTTCTCACATTTTCTCTTTATCCTCTCCATCACTGTGTTGAACTAGGCTGGTGTAGAAGCTCTTGCAACCTCCCAAACTGCTCCTCTTAATTCTTTGTCCTTCCATTGCTTAGTGAAATTCCTCCATAAGTGCATGACGCAATACCTATGTGGGGCTCCTTTCATCACTTCTTTTAAAGCAGTAATAAGACCCTGAGTATACAGAATAAACAAACACAACAATTAAAATGGTCATTAGCATAATTCTCTTTAGTCCCTGACTGTGTGAACTTATTGTCACTAAGGTCCCTAACAGTAAACACTTACTCACTAAGGTCCCTGGCAATGTACATCTACAACTATAAAAATAAGCACTACTATAATTCTTTACGTACCTTTTGCATGTCACTCATGAAGTTCAATCCATGTTGTGCATAGGGTCCGACATCAGCATCCAATAAAGATAAGAACCACTTCCAGTTTTCCTTGTTCTCCACTTCAACAATTGCATAAGCTATCACATAGTTATGGTTATTTGCGTCTGTACCAACTGCAGTTAGTAGTTGCCCCCATAGTATCCCTTCAAAAAGCAACCATCCAACCCAATAAAGGGTCTATACCCAGCCATGAACCCTCCCTTACAAGCTTCCAAACACACATAAAATCTCTTAAATTGTGGAGGACCTTCGAGTACCGGTGTGACATTAATTTTAGTTGTTGTACCCGGATTACTCCTGTGTAACTCAACAGCATAGTCCCAAACAAGACCATATTGCTCTTTGAAATTCCCCTCAACCTTTGTTCTTGCTTCTTTCAATGACCTAAACAACTTTGTATCATTGTTTTGCATCCCATACTTTGTTTTGAAGTGCTCAAATGCCTATGTATATGTGATTCTTGGAGACTTTTTAATCTTTTCTTGAAGCTTGGCAACCACCCACTTCCTCCTTGCTTCAGAGCTTTTAAAGTCATGACAACAACTGTGCAATGGCTGCTTGAAAGTCTTGATTTGAAAATTTTTAGTTACTTTACTCCAAACACAATATATCTTCCATTTGCATACTTCATCCTTGCATATAGCTCTGCTCCTTACTTTGTCATTTTTCAACCACTTTATATCTCTTCCATGATATATGGTGTAGTTCCTCGGGACTTCTTTGAAAATATCCAAAGTTTCAAATTCCATTCCTAGCTCCAAGTGGACTTGACCAAACTCTGCATTTGAATTAAACTGAGGAAAAACTTCTCTTCCATTTCCATCACCTTCATCATCGGTACTAATAGGGCTCCTTAGTTCTCCAGAATGGTAACTGTCATTGTCGTTAGGAAAATCATTCTCATCGACATTCTCTTCAACATTAATACTCGTGTCTTGTCCTTCTGTTGGTCTCTTGTTCCTTCGTCTAGATGGTTCAGGTTCCAAATCAACTTCCATGAAAGTATCATCATCTCCACTAAAATATGAAGGTGAGTAATCAGAATCCTCATCGGTTTCATATTCTTGTGCCTCATCATGAGCTTGATCTTCATTAACTGTTTCACCTTCATTGGCATCAACTACCCCTTCATTAACATTAATTTCGGCCTCAATCATAGTCTCATTAACAACATCAGCCACATTTTCATTAATAGCATCAGCCACAATTTCAGCCTCATCATCAACAATCACAACTTTAGGTTCATGAACCACCTCTTCCGGTGCAACAATATCTGGTTCAAATATTGGATGCTCATAATATATATGAACTTCATTGCCACAACGACGGACAGTGTTACCCAAATCCAAAATATTGGCATCTTCAACAACTTGAAGGTAACCTCCACAGTTAGGAACCAACCACCATATTTTTTTCAATACCCGCGTAGTTTCCACATTGTTTTGCCATCTCTTCCTGCTGATGCTTGCTAAGGTAGTCAGTGTCATACTTTTCCCAAACACAGAATTGACCATTTACATACTCCATGTTACTATTACCATATCTTTGAAAAAAACCACCATGATGCAAAATCAGAGTTGATTCCATTCTAAACAAAAAATAACAGATACATATGTTAACAAAAAAGAAAAGAAAAGAAAAAACCCTTATTTTAACGGATACATATGTTAACAAAAAAGAAAAAAATACTTATATTCTTAAACATCAACTTGTGATTCTTTTATTTTTCTTTCATCATTTTATTCGTTAATTGTAGCTCATTTTATGGAAATCATAGAATATATTTTCTTCCATCTTTGGAACCCAAGGGGTCATTACGAGGATGACATGCATCGTGACATGCACCGTGAAGCAAAGTGTACGACCATTCCAAGAGAATGAAAAACAATGTCTCAACAAAAACTTGTAGCAAGTACACAACTTATATTTTCAATCCTTTAATGACACAACTTATAAAAATCATTAACCCTAAAACCTAAAATAAACATAATAACAACAAATAAACCAAAACTATTAAACATTAAGCATAAGAAACATGAAAAGTTATGATTTTGCATGATCAAAACAAATAAAATCATAGAATTTGTTGTTCACTGACCTTATGATGTTCAGACGCGACTTTAGCAACAACAGAAGAGTTCGACGGCGCGACAAGGAGAAGCCACGACGACGATGTTGGACCGCGGAGGCGCGATGGTGTGCGACGGTGGTGGACGAGTTCAACGGTGAGGGTTGAGTTCTACAGTTCAACAGTTCAGTGTTTTTGTGTTTGTGTTTGGTGGGAGAAAAGAAATACCCAATGGTTACTAATAAAGTGACTTTTAGGTTTCTTTCACTTAAGTCCCTAACACATCATATGTAAAGTCAACATAACATATATGCCACATCATCATTTAACATATTTTTTTAACCACAGGGACTTAGGTGATAACGGAAGTGCAGAGTCAGGGACTAATTTGTATTTAATCTTGAGTCAGGACCTTTCTGGCAGCGAGTTGCAGAGTCAGGGACCAAAGTGACTATTTGCTCATTGATTTGGCGTTGAAGGTGGAGGACATAGTTACGTCGGTAACACAACTTGATTTGTGAGAGAAGTAGTTGGGAATGTTAATTCCTGGTGTGGATCCTCTTCTTCATCGTCCACCGGCAAAACTTCCTTGAACTCAGGTTGAAATTGCCAAATAAAAGAGGTGGTGAATGATTCCCAATCCACATCTCGATATCGTGGATACCACCATTTCCACCGATTGAGAGCACAAACTTACAAAGCACTCACCGCCGCTGGCAGTTGCACTTGTTTTGAGACTCCATTCACCTTGAAAACATGAAATCCCCATATCGACCTCAAGGTAGCAGGAATGAGAACGAAAATGAAAGCTCCAAATGTACGACCCAATTTGAGTAGGGATCACACTCCAAAATTTAGAGAGAGAAACTAGAGAAAAAAAAGGAAATTCATTATATTTTTCATTGATTCTCATACATATACAATGCTTATATAGCTTGTGCATACTCATAATAAATAAGATAACTACAACGACTACACAATAACACTGCTCACTAACAAACCAATAGAATATGCTTAAAAGATTTCTTCTAGATTAAGATGAGTCATTCTACCTTCTAGAAGTAGATGAGTCACCACATTTGTATTTCTTATTCTAAATATTATATTACTCAGCTTTTAACAGCTAATTTTAATGTTAAAGACTAAATTGACTAAAGAAGATACACATTTACAAACTATTTTATATTTTATCATAAATCAAAGATCATTATATTAACGAAAGTTAAATGATTGTTTCCTTCCATACATACACACCACACCGCATGGAAAAAAGAAAAAAAACTTTAGCCACTAAAGCCAAATAAAGAATTCTTATAAAAGAAAAAAGCGAAACAGAGAAAAATATTTTACTTAATAAGATTTGCGTACGCCTGTGGTTAAAGTACTTGGAGCCCACGCATATCCATTTATAAATACCATCCAAATCAACATCGATTTTCACAACTTTCTTTATCTTTTCTTACCCCACCTCCGAGTCAGTCCAAATTTCCTCTTTCTCCTCTCAATCTCAACAACAATGGCCGCCGTCACTCTCGTTGGCCCACCTGAGATCTATTCTCTCAAATCAAACCCTAACCCTACCACCACCACCACCACTAGCGATGTCTTCGTCGATCAAATGGTGGCCAACTTCAATTCTCTTGCAAGGAACCGAAACCCACCAATGGGGTTGACAGAGAACATGTCACCAACGTTTCTCTCCACTGGTAACCCTTGTCTCGATTTCTTCTTCCATGTTCTTCCTGATACTCCTTCTCAGACACTCATCGAGAGACTCAAACTTGCATGGTCCCAAAACCCTCTCACCGCCCTCAAACTCGTCTGTAACCTCCGCGGTGTCCGTGGTACCGGCAAGTCCGACAAAGAAGGATTCTACGCCGCCGCTCTATGGTTTCATGAAAATCACCCTAAAACGCTAGCTACCAATGTTCCTTCACTTGCTGACTTTGGTTACTTCAAAGATCTCCCTGAAATTCTTTACCGTCTTCTCGAAGGCTCTGAAGTTCGCAAAACGCAGAAAGAAGAGTGGAGGGAAAGGAAATCTGGATCCAAAAGGAAATCTTCATCAGGATCAACCCCTTTTTTGAGGAGAGGAATAAATAAAAAACAACGCCACCACCACCACAATAACAACAACAACAACAACAACAACAAGGACGTCAAGGATAACAAAGGGTGGAAGGGTACTGAGAAAGACGCCATCGTGACTGAAGAGGTGACAGCGAGAGCTAAGGCTCAGAAAGAAGCTGCTCATGCTTTGAAGGAAGAGAAGAGGATTGCCTTGGCTAAGAAGCTTGTTGATCGTTACACTACCGACCCTGATTTTAAGTTCCTTCATGATTGTATCTCTGATCATTTTGCTGATTGTTTGAAGAAGGATCTCGAGTTTTTGAAATCTGGGTCACCCACAAAAATCAGTCTTGCTGCTAAATGGTGCCCTTCTGTTGACTCTTCCTTTGATAGGTCAACTCTTCTGTGTGAGACCATTGCGAAGAGGATCTTCCCTCGGGAGGAATATGAAGGTGTAGAGGAGGCTCATTATGCTTATAGGGTTCGTGATCGGTTGAGAAAAGATGTGTTGGTGCCGTTGAGGAAGGTGTTGGAGTTGCCTGAGGTGTTTATTGGTGCTAATCAATGGGGTTTGATCCCTTACAATAGAGTTGCTTCTGTGGCGATGAAGTTTTATAAGGAGAAGTTTTTGAAGCATGATAGGAAGAGGTTTGAGAAGTACTTGGAGGATGTGAGGGCAGGGAAGACTACTATTGCTGCTGGTGCTTTGCTTCCTCATGAGATTATAGAGTCTTTGGGTGATGGAGATGGTGGAGAAGTGGCTGAGTTGCAATGGAAGAGAATTGTTGATGATTTGCTCAAGAAAGGAAAGATGAGGAATTGTCTTGCTGTGTGTGATGTGTCTGGGAGTATGCATGGGACCCCTATGGAGGTGTGTGTGGCATTGGGGTTGTTGGTGTCTGAAGTGAACGAGGAACCATGGAAAGGGAAGGTTATTACTTTCAGTGCAGAGCCTCAGCTTCATGTGATTGAGGGGGATGATCTGAAGTCCAAGACAGAGTTTGTGAGGAACATGGATTGGGGGATGAACACTGATTTCCAGAAGGTGTTTGATCGCATATTGGATGTGGCTGTCAATGGGAATCTCAAGGAGGATCAGATGATTAAGAGGATCTTTGTCTTTAGTGACATGGAGTTTGATCAAGCATCTGCAAACTCTTGGGAGACAGATTACCAAGCTATTACTAGGAAGTATAGAGAGAAAGGGTATGGTTCTGCTGTGCCTCAGATAGTTTTTTGGAATCTGAGAGACTCGAAGGCCACCCCGGTGCCATCCACTCAGAAAGGAGTGGCGCTGGTAAGTGGGTTTTCGAAGAATCTGCTGACATTGTTCTTGGATAATGAAGGTGATATAAGCCCTGTAGAAGCCATGGAAGCTGCCATCGCCGGCCCCGAGTATCAGAAACTAGTTGTGCTGGATTGATTTCCTTCTGTAATTTTTAGTGTTTTAATCAGTGCAACATTAGTAAGTTGATAAAAAGGAAATAGGCGAGTCTGTTTATGAACTACTGCTTGATTAGATTGTTGGAAACAAATTTCTGATATGCTTGTAGTTGTTCTTCCGTTGAAATGGCAGTGTGTTTTTAATGCAAATTGGTTACCTCTTTCATAACAAATTTCTCAATTTCTGGTTTTGAAGAATTCGTAACGGATTTCACACACGCCTGATAATTTTTAATTTGAAGCTAATCAAGCAAATGTTAGTCACCAGTGATGAGATGAGAAACTTAATCTCAATTCTCAACTGATACATAAAGTTTTAGTAAGGGCTGGCTATATTCACTGGCGTAAAGTTGGGGCCAACACATAAAGTTAATCTCAACTGATACATAAAGTTTTACTAAATGCTTCACGTGTTTGCATATACTTCTACTTGGGTAAAAGTTATTTGGTGCATTTTCTGGTATAAGCACACCAAGGTCCTTTTCAGACTTAAGGTCCAAATCACTGAAGGAATCCACAAGCTTAGTATCATGTTGGTGCTATGTTCAAAACTATGTTACTGAATTGCTTCTTTTTGTCTTTTTTCTTGTCTAGGTATTTCTATTAAAGTCTTAGAATATTGCAAATACCTTCACTCACTACACAACTATGACGTACTAACAACGAATACACTAGTCTTAACCTATTTAAAATCTGAATTTATTAAATGAAAGTTGAGGCAGAATTCATGTTTTTATAGTAAGCAATATAGACTTTTTCGAATAATCATTCAAGAAGAACATCTCCGATGACTATAAGAATTATTTTAGATTTAGAGTATTGAATTTCTTGTAAGGATTTACTTTGTCTACCACTGGATGACAGGGCCGTTCTTTTTATGCCTTGTCACAGTTTATTCAATAATAGATTTGTTTTTCATTTTTACAAAATTTGCTCATCTCGAACAAAACCTTTTTCTTCAAAATGTCATTTTGTTGACGGAAAAATTTCCAATCTCTCAGTATTGAATGGCTGAAATGAATGGTTTAGAGAATGAGGTGCCACATCGAAATAGGATTTAGTCTTTTTATATAATAGAACTTCGAAACAGAACAGCTACTGTGATACAGTGGTTCTGTCAGTGATGACAACAGCCTATTTAACAAGTACTTTTTCATAACAAAAGTAACTAAAGAATCACGAAAAAATGCAAACACTTGCATAAAATAAAGAATTTGAGAGTTTCTTATAGGTTATAGCTAATGAAATCAAATAGTTTATGCAAAAACAAAGCAATTTTATATTGAAAGAAAATGTGCAAAACTTACATACTGTTGCTTATGCATGGTTCTTACTGTTTTCTATATGCACGGTCAAGCCAAATAAGTTTATGATTGAAATAGTAATCAGCCACATGCGAGGAAGGTGTAAATTTGCTGTCATTTTAGTTAACCCTCCAGATGTCAATGTTAGTAAGATAAAAATAGAAGAATTTACAGTTCTAAATTGCAGCTGTTGTGATTATGCTGCGAATTTTGATGTTGCGGCCGACGCGGCCACAGTTCCTTTTACAATACCGTTATGGAGACCTCTAAAACCTTTATATATTATTGCTGTAGTTTCGGTTGCGGTAACATATATGCTTGATTTTTTTACTTTTGACTATCAAGCTTATTTACAGTTGAACTCAGCAAGATTGAATGAAAGTTGTATCAACACAATTAGAACTACAATATGTCCACTATTCCCCTCATCCTTTTCAATTTGCTTGGAAACACAAGGAGCCATTTTTTTTGGAAATTGGTTTTTGACAGAAAGTGGAAATATATAGAAGAAATCTTGAAAAAAGACATCAAACCTGGTTTATCCATCTACTATTCTAGAAGTGACATTAAATGGTTTAAAGTTAAATAAAGGTGTCATGTTTTATATGATGTGCCTAGTTTGAAAAATTGAAATTGACTTATATGGAGATATATCTGCCTGGTATCAGTTTTCATTAGTTTTAGACCTGTTATTTATCATTCAATTTCACATTTTTTGATTTTATAAACCTTTTATTTGGCTGATAGTAGTTTGAGAATTATCAGCCACGCTTCTGGCCAATAAAATATTGCAATTTGTTGAAGATTTTGTATTCCGCAGATCATGTAACATTGAAGAATCCAACTATTTTGATTGTAGTTCATGAATATTCTTCTATGTAACTAAAACATGACATATATGGACATATTATATTGTATCATCTAATATGATAAAAGAATGACACCTATTCTTTCTATTATTTGAGTGAAAATGATGACACCAACTTATTACATTCTGAGCTTGTAGGTTTTTAGAATCGTACTTCAACACAATTTTATAATATATTGTACTCCAAGCATTTTGGAATTCTCTATGGTTTTACTCCCATAATTATCCTTGCAATTGTATGCTTTCAAGGGCTTTGCTTCAAATGTAATCGACTTTCTTGTTGCAACCTCATTAATTTTGTTGTTCTTCCTGATTAGGATCCACGGTGTGATTTCACACTTAATTTCTCAAGAATTCAATGGTATCTTGGATGAAAAGTTGGAGAAGAATATTATAGTTTGATTAGATTATATAGTGTGTGAGAGACTAGCCGTATTTTAGTTAGTTAGTTAGTTGCATATATATGTCACTAACAGTATTTCTGTTAGTTACATTTTGGGCATATACATACAATAGAGTAATAAGCAGGGTATGAAAAAAACTGATATACATAGTATTTCTAATTCATTTCAAAATATACGCACATCTTTTAGAGAGGAACTTCATATATTAATTGAAATTGAAAATCTCTTTAACCATAAGGAACTTAAATGTGTTTTATGCACATTATCTTTCTATTTAACCATGTAAAGTTAATCGCTTGTATTATAGGGTGATTTGTCCTTAGAGAAAGGAAAGAAATAACTGACCTTTAAGTCGGCTCCTTTTTTTTTTTGTTTTTGAAGAAGCTAAATTAGCCCACCTAAATTGGCTCCGGAGAGAATCGAACTTGAGACCTCGAGGACCTTTAAGTCGGCTCTTATTTTCAGATGGGCTAGGATCATGTCACTGTCATAGTTGTATTACAATGAGAATTATGAGCTTCTCTAGAGACAGCATCACTATGACTAACGGTATAGTGTGTGAGAGCTTCAATTAACTGACTAACGGTGTTTTAGTTAGCTAGTTGCATATGTATGTAAATGTAACTGTCTAACGGTCTTCTATATATCAAGCTCAATAATTAACTAATGTATGTATGTCAAGTCTATCAAAGAGCTTTAGTGTTGTTTTTCAAAATAGATATTAAAATACGGTTGTTAGTTATAGTGGCTGGCTAGTTGCATTTTTGGCATATACAAAAGAGTAAAATCAGAAGGGGATTGAAAACCTGATATACATTAGAGTTTGAAAGGAAACTATAAATTTAGGAGGAAGCTGTAATTATAGTTAAACATATTGTATTTCCAATTCAATTCAAAATATACACACGTCTTTTAGAGAGGAAATTCATATATCCTAGGTACCAAATTATAATTGAAACTGGCATACTTTTAGAATCAAACAGAAAACATGAAATCAACACATAAGATCCTAAGGGTTAGATCCAAATTAAACATGAAGAACTTAAATGCCTTTTATATTATATCAACTTGGGAAAGAAACAATTGACTTTTAAGTCTACTTAAGTTCTGTGATCGGCATTCTTAAGAGATCATAGCTTAACATCACGCCATGAACAAGTGCTTCTAAGCTCAGACACAGGGAAGTGCAAGTGAAAGGAATGGACATTCACAGCACAGCACAACAAACATTATTATATAAACAGAAAACTATCAAGTGCAATACTTTAAGTTTTCAAAAAATCCAATGATGACTGATGTTATCTACCGGAGGTAGAAATTCACAATCTAGTTGCAAAAAGATGAGACATTGTCTGATCGGCGTAAGTTTAACAAAAATAAAATAGAGCATAAAAAATCAAAATTGAACTCATTTATTTTCCCTTATTTGTCACTTTCTTAGTTGTGATTACGATGAAAAGCGTGAGCTTCTACTTCTAGAGAAAACATCGCTATGATGTTTTAAACAGTTTTTCAGTCGAGTTAAATAACTAACTATCAATAAAACCGTTAGTCAATTAGTAACACCAGAATATTTTTTAACTTTCTCTGCAAGAAACCATTAAGTAGTATCAGTGCTCTTGTGATTGTGAGTGAGAAACCGCTATGGATCCAAAGGGCAAAGGAGTGGTTGAAGAACAACTTCCACAGCAACGATCACCACGGGCTGACTCCTCACAACCATCGCAAGACTCTCTTCTGCAATCATCAGCCAACACTCCATCATCACAATCACCACCACACTCTCTACAGCCACAAGAATCAACACAAGATTCTTCTCTTAAGCAAGACTCTCTTCCGTCGCAACAAAGATCAGCAGACATTCCTTCACAGGAAACTCATCCTGCATCCGACTCTCCACCATGGTCTCAGGCACAGCAACAAGCATCACCATCATCATCGAAGAGGAACTCTCCACCACAACGAAGAGCGCCTTATAACCCTCCTGTTATTCGGATGCGACATACACCACCCAATCCTCCCCCTCTTGAAAATCTTCAGCAGCAGCAACAACAACAACAACAACTGCAGCAGGAACAACAGCAAGAAGAAGACGAAGAACAAGAAGAAGATTTATCATCAATAGATCGTTGTTGTTCTACCGCATGTATGTTCATATTTGCATTTGCGTTTGGTTTCTTACTTGATTTCATTGTGAGTTCTTCTTCTCTGCTCTCTAAATATTTCATTATCAATTGTGCCTAATATTTGGGAATTTTGGATCAATTTATTCATCTTGATGGTTTCTTGTTGATTTATCAATAGAATTTAATTAAATAATTTCTACATCACAATGACGATAGTTTCTCTAACTATCGATTCCGTTTCATTTCATATTTTTGTTGATGTATTATCGTATCTACATAGTATCAAAGAATTCTCCTTTACTTCATTGGGATTCTTGTACTCATGTAAAAGTATGAAAAAGTTTTTAATTTCTGTTTCAGGTGTGGTTTTATGTTAGATATTCTTGCATAAAGCATCACCATCATTGACATCATTTGCTGATGATACAATAACTTTCTTCAGTGACAAGATAGGCACGTGTTTCGTCATTTTTAAAGTTAATAATTTCAAGTTAATTTCTCTATAATTCTGTGGTATATCCTCGAGTAACTTTGCAGGTTTTTTGAAATGGTTTTAGTTTTGAAATAAAGGCTGCTTGGAACTTTCTTCAAGAAGTTTATAAATGAGTTGCTTCAAAGTTGAAAGAAGAATATGATTAAATTGTTTGCTTTCTGAGGTCATTGTTGCATTGCAGCCCTATCATCATGTAGATATAGGGAACTATTGTATTCCAAACATTGTTTTAATTTTCTGCTTTTAATTATTAGAATTGGAGGAGCTGTGTTGAATGATAAAAGGTGGTCCCTTTTCGTATTTCTTTAATATCTGTTATATTTTGTTTGTTCTCTATCAGTTCTAGGAGATATTGATATTAATTATTAATATCTGCAAAATTTTAGTTTAGATATTGCTATATCAATTCTAGGAGAGCAATTGTGATCTCAAATGTGTTATTTTGCTGAAGTAAGAAGAGTTGTTAACCAGTTTGGAGATTTTGAGTCTTAATTCTTAGGCCAAACTATAGGGAAATTCAAAATTGACTATATGATATGATACAAGTGCCAAATCATGAAAAATGACAAACTTTAAAGCTGCATAACTTTCAAACAATAAGTGCTTTGAGATGAGACTTTCTCTTACAATTTTATATGTTCAAAGTGTGTTTAAATACAAAAAGATTAGGCTCATAGCAACTACGATTAAAATATTGGACCCTGGTTTGCACAAATTACAAACCAGATATTAGAGTTAATGGGACCACCTCCCACAATTTTCCTATGCCAAAAGAACTATTATAAAATAAAAATAAATTAAAAAAGACGTATAATCATCATGTGGATTAACTATTTACATTTCATTAATTAAAATAAAAAACAAATAATTTCTGAAAGTGGAAATAAAGTATAGGAGACTTTCTTGTAATTTCATAGGTGTTAACTTTTAACCATTCTAAATCATCAAGTCGTATGACACGTCATTTAAAATATGTCATAACATCATTTTTTTTTAATTCAAAAACTTGTTGGAGAGACCAAAAGTGTGTGATTTTTAAACAAGGGAACCAATTTTGTTATTGAATTAAAATAGGAGGAGTGAAACAATGAATAACCTAAGAAAATGAGCTTTATGATATGTTTGGCAATGCCAACTTTTGAGCTTAACAATAGATAGCTAATAAGTTCATATGACCAAAACAAATTTGTTTGCTCACAAAGCTTGTAACTTTTTTACTAGCTTATAGTATTTTTCTTATAAACTACTTGAAGTATATCTCAATTCTGGCTTTGTTATCTTAGTTGAAAAAAGTATTAATTAAAATTATTTGCTTCAATCATTTCATAGTTATCAGCTAATTCAATCGTTAGTTTTACCAATAATTGTTTAAGGTTACATATGAAGCCTAACTTTGGTAGGCTCTTAGAGGACATGTGATGTAAGGATATAGAGTTGAACTACGAAATGAGACAGAAAATGCCTTCATTGAACAAATAATTGGTAAATAAACATACAGACATCACAACTAGCCATAGGCCATTGCAATCATCATACTAAAGCGTAAATCAGATGTTACAATTTAATACAAATCCATGAAAATCACAAACATAGTTGCATACACTGTGCTGCATCAATATCAAAGGAACAACATGGGAACTTAAACGCTTCTGTGCTGTTCATGGACATTTTTAAGATAGACTGATCACAGAGGACATGGCCACGGGACATGAACATTGGATGGTTATCTTCAGTTGCTTGTTCCTTCGAGACAAGACAAAAGAAAATAAATGTAACTGGAATTCTTTGTCAGTCTCAATTGCCACTGTTAAAAGGTTCATGACTGCCATTTCTGCTTTCCTGGCATGATATTCATAAATTTAAGGAGAGCTGGCAAGAACAGGATCCCTGCTGCCACAGTCACTCTCAATGGACTGTTGTATAATTGTCCCAAAAGATTGCAGAACTATCTTTTAAGTTCCTCATCCAACTTATCTGACTCAACAGACTGTTATATGACTTGTCAAACTTTCCAGTCCACAGAAGACAAGCCATAAGCTTCTGGATATCAGCAATATGTCTGGTAGCAAAAGGAGAAAGGTGAGTTTTGGCATATTGAAGTACTTCAACTCTAATTCCATTTGAAAGTATTTTTTTAAATTGCATTGCGTGAAGTTTTAACACAATGTCAGCAAGTGTCAGAATTAGTGGCAGCCCAATCAAGGGTTGGGTCCTCCAGGTTCTGATTCTGCATGGCTTGAAGTATTTTATACATTTCTACGAATGGATATTTCATATTGCGGCAGACTCAGGCTCTCCAACTGCACTTAAAAAATGGTCCCTTACATCAAAATAGTCACGGTGATAAAAATGGTTGGCAATAATTTGAAAGTGTGTATATCAATGACGATGTTTCTCTAAGTTTTGGGTGCATCAGCGTTGAAATATTTCTCAAGGTACTTCCTATAGTCGCTGAGTGCTACATTTTGGTCCTATTGTGTACTTTTCATCTGCCCAACTGGAGCAATTTTAAGTAAACTAGCCTTCAGTTCAGCTCAATCAGGACGGATTTATAATCAAGCACATAATCAGTGTCAAAACACACTCAATTTCCTGTCTGATCAGATCAATCATCTCTTGAGGCTTAGAACTGGATAACTTTTGCTTCTTAGTAACTTTATCAAAAGCATCTTTAACAGAACTAAGCTTCACGATGAGTATTGACTGCAACTACAGTTTGTAAGGCCGTAAGCTAAGATACACTGAAAATGGAAGGAACAGATTTGTGGTTGGCATATCTACTTATTGTTTAGTGGTTGGATAGTGACTAGTGAGTGAACTTAAATCAAAAGTAGTTGAGTAGTGAATGAACTTAAATTAAACAGTTAAGAGTTATTTGCAATATTCTATAAATAAAACCTGGACAAAGAAAAATAAAATTAGAAGCAATTAACTACCATGGCTATTGAACATGGCACCCACATCATAATATAATAAGCTTGTGGATTCCTTCTGTGATTTGGACCTTCAGTCTGAAAAGAGCCTTGGTGCGAATATGCCAACAAATGCACCAATTGACTTGTACCGAAGTACAATTTATGTTTCTGCTTGTCTTTACACCTGTATTTACAACTTTCCTTGAGCTATTTTCCAGCAATCAGCAACATACATTATCAACTGGGGCAGTAATTTAAAAGTAATTATCAAACAAAACTCAAGTAATTTGATTGCTATGGTCAATCTGGTATGCATGAAACACTTGAAAGAATAAGAAGAAAAAATAGGATAGGGCTAAACACACAAAGCATATATACAGATTATTCCACTCTATAGTGTTATGGATTTAGTAAAGCATGAATGTGTGTTATGGATTTAGTGAAGCATGAATGTGTGTTGGCCTTGGCCCCAACTTAACATTTCATTAAAACGGTGATCTTAAAGCCAGCCCTTACAAAATCTATAATACTAAAAATTGAGATAGAGTTTCTTATATCTAACATTTGCTTGATTAGATTCAAGTTTGAAATTACCAGACAAGTGAAATCTGTTACATATTCATCAAAAGTTGAAAATGTGGAGCTCGTGAACAAGATCTTCTGATGCCTTGACTGCAAGGTTATCAGAAGGATCAAAGCCGCCTTTATTCCTTACCAGAAGCATCACGCTGGAGATTACTCTGCCTCACCATGGTTTGCCGGTGACTATGAATTCACTCACCCATACAGGGAAAGCAGGAAAGACTACCAGGGGGCGGGGGGGAAAAAAAAGTTAACGGGAGTTATTAACATGGAACACAAACAATAACAGAGGTGGTTAGTATTATAGGAACGATGAATAAGAAACTGTATGTAAGTTTTGCTCATTTTCATTCCATACCAAATTTCTTACTCATTTGTGTGACTCCAACAGATACAAAGTTACAGGAACATTGAGCTATGGCATTGCTAAAGTTGTTGCACTAAATAAAAAACTAAAAATTACAAAAGAAAATCAATCCAACACAACTAGTTTCTGATACTCAGGGCCAGCAATAGCAGCTTCCATGGCTTCTTCAGGGCTTATTTCACCTTCATTATCTAAGAACAGTGTCAGCAGATTCTTAGAGAAACCACTCACCAGCGCCACTCCTTTCTGAGTAGCCGGCACTGGGGTGGCCCTCGAGTCTCTCAGATTCCAAAAAACTATCTGAGGCACAGCAGAACCATACCCTTTCTCGCAATACTTTCTAGTGATTGCTTGGTAATCGGTCTCCCAAGGGTTCATAGACGCTTCATCAAACTCCATGTCACTGAACACGAAGATCCTCTTAATCATCTGATCCTCCTTGAGATTCCCATTAACAGCCACCTCCAATATGCGATCAAACACCTTCTGGAAATCAGTGTTCCCTCCCCAATCCATATCCCTCACAAACTGTGTCTTGGACTTGAGATTATCCCCCTTAATCACATGAAGCTGAGGCTCCTTGTTGAAAGTAATAACCTTCCCTTTCCAAGGTTCGTCGCTCAATTCAGACACCAACAATCCCAATGCCACAGACACCTCCATTGGGATCCCATCCATACTGGCAGACACATCACACACAGCAAGACAATTCCTCATCTTTCCCTTCTTGAGCAAATCATCAACAATTCTCTTCCACTGCAACTCAGCAACCTCCCCACCATCTCCATCCCCCAAAGACCCTATAATCTCATGAGGAAGCAAAGCACCAGCAGCAATAGTAGTCTTCCCTGCCTTCACATCCTCCAAGTATTTCTCAAATCTCTCCTTATCATGCTTCAAAAACTTCTCTTTATAAAACTTCATCGCCACAGAAGCAACTCTATTGTAAGGAATCAAACCCCACTGATTAGCCCCAATAAACACCTCAGGCAACTCCAACACCTTCCTCAACGGCACCAACACATCTTTCCTCAAACGATCACGGACCCTATAAGCATAATGTGCCTCCTCCACACCTTCATATTCCTCCCGAGGGAAGATCCTCTTCGCAATGCTCTCACACAGAAGCGTCGAACGATCAAAGGAAGAGTCAACAGAAGGGCACCATTTAGCAGCAAGACTGATTTTTGTGGGCGACCCCGATTTCAAAAACTGTAGATCCTTCTTCAAACAATCAGCAAAATGATGAGAGATACAATCATGAAGTAACTTAAAATCAGGGTCATGATTGTATCGATCAACAAGCTTCTTAGCCAAGGCAATCCTCTTCTCTTCCTTCAAAACGTGAGCGGTTTGTTTCTGAGCCTTAGCCCTCGCCGCCACCTCTTCAGTCATCAAAGAGTCTTTGTCAGAGAGTTTCCACGCACCTTTGTGCTCCCTGTGGTTGTGACGTTGTTTTTTATTTATTCTTCTTCTTAGAGCAAAAGGATTTGATGGTTGCAAGCGCTTATTTTTGGATCCAGATTTCCTTTCATTCCACTCTTGTTTCTGGATTTCACGAATTCCAGAACCTTGGAGAATACGGTATAGAATTTCAGGGAGATCTTTGAAGTAACCAAAGTCAGCGAGGGAAGGAATATTGGTAGCTAGGGTTTTAGGGTGATTTTCATGAAACCATAGAGCAGCAGCGTAGAATCCTTCTTTGTCGGACTTGCCGGTACCGCGAACACCACGGAGGTTACAAACGAGTTTGAGAGTGGTGAGTGGGTTGTGGGACCATGCAAGTTTGAGTCTCTCGACGAGTGTCTCCGAAGGAGTATCAGGGACAACATGGAAGAAGAAATCGAGACAAGGGTTACCAGTGGAGAGAAACGTTGGTGACATGTTCTCTGTCAACCCCATTGGTGGGTTTCGGTTAGTTGCAAGAGAATTGAAGTTGGCGACCATTTGATCGACGAAGACATCGTTAGTGGTTGTGGTGGTGGGGACGGTGGTTTGAGTGGTGGTGGTAGGGTTAGGGTTTGACTTGAGAGTATAGATCTCAGGTGGGCCAACGAGAGTGACGGCGGCCATTGTGAAAAAAGAGTAAATTTGGACAGATTGGGACACGAGAATCGATGCTGATTCGGGGTGCTATTTATTAACTGCTCAGTGCGTGGGATCCAAGTTGTTTATCTTACTCATTAAGTTAAAATATTGTTCCCCGTTTGGCTTTACTGGCTAAACTATCAATATCATTATGCATTTTTTCTCCGCTCTTCAAACGTGATCTTTAGTAGGAGTATATAATACTCGATACAAGTTGCGGGATTTATTTATTTTTTAGCAATAA
>Ga0228711_1002987_pt1 | contig 26223 bp, 22 predicted proteins | sample MedpolnodulmetaG_2_FD_177996 | JGI IMG/M metagenome (GOLD analysis project Ga0228711, IMG submission 177996) | Root nodule microbial communities from Medicago polymorpha collected in Santa Monica, California, United States - brown nodules | ecosystem: Host-associated > Plants > Roots > Nodule... | reverse complement strand
ATTTTTATGCAAATCTATTAAGTATTCAGTAGTACTATTCTATTTAATTTCGATTGCTCCTGCTATAGTTTTATCATTCTATTTCAAATTAAAATCCTTTATTGCCAAGTGTAATTGCTGCTGCGATGTTATTACTCAATTCCATTTGACTCCCTCGTTGATGCGCCTCTATTTCCAATTCAGTTCCACCACTTTGCTGTTACTGTGCATGTTCAATTGTTTTGAAATTATCATTATTATTATGTCGTGGTTGAGCTGTTCTTTCTTATCCATTTAAAGTTTTCAACTTATCACAGGTTCAGTCCCTTTTGTTTGCTTTTTTATATGAATTTTACGGGTTGTAAAGTCATAATTTTAAGAATTCTACGTGGAGTTGTCTGGAAAAAAAACAATATGTGGTGTGAATAATTTTAAGTCATTTTTATTTTTAAAATTAATTTTTTTTATTAATTGGGTAGGCCCGTGGCCTGCAAAGGGCCGGGCTTGGACAACTATATTTGTGCCCGTTTATCATCTGGGCCTTTTTGGCCCGACCCAAAAAAGCCCGAGCCCGACATGGGCTAGCCCGTTTTGACACCTCTAAGTCACGATAACATCATAACTGGCGTGAGTTAACTTGTGTAAGGGTAAAAAAGGAAATTCAATTGGGAATGAGAAAAACATTTGGGTAAAGAGCAGAATTTGATGTTGGAAAACTAAATATGAAAGAAAGGGCAATTTTTTATGGTGGTCCCAGGCAACAAACCGGGCCCACAAAAACATAAACGCGAAAATCACTGCATAAGAAATCAACGAAAATCAACCAAACCAAGCTTCCTAGCCTTAGCCGAAAACGTGAAAACAAGCTTTTATAGAATCAATCCTAAGCAGCAGAGTCATCAATTCATTTCACTCACCTCTCTTTCCTAAACCAAAAAAATTGTTCCACACACAATCCAAATTTCCTCAAATAGGCTACACAATTTACACACTAGAAAACACAAAAAATGATTAATTTATAAAGTTAAAAACAAAAATTGAAATACAAAAATCCCAGACAAGAACATCCAAAAAATGTTCCATAAGGGACAAGGGACACACATGCATGCAGTCACAGAAAACATCATGTAACCAAAAACATTTTTTAATTAAAAAACATAAGATAACACCAAGACATTTATTTAAGGTAGTGTAACTTAACTAAAAATCCCCAAACAAAAAGAAAGAGAATAATTTTCTTCTCTTTGACAGGAACAACATACACACTCACAATCACAAATCAAACCGTTCATTCATAAAAGAAAAAAAGAACCAAATAAAAGAAAAACAAATCTGATTAATATTCAACAAGATAAAGATAATTTAATTTTATAAAAAAAAGAAAATTTAATATGAAAGGTTGTAATGAAATTGTAAGAGTCAAGAGGAACTGTTTTGAAATTGATTTATTATTTTGGATTTTCGATTGGGATTTTTATAATTAATATTCTTTTCTTTTCTTTTATTCTTCTTCATTGATCTTTCTTTTCAATTTTCCTCAATAGCACTCTTTTCTTTTTTTCTTTGTTTATTGTTTGTTCCTATTATTCATTCATTTTTTCGATTTTCGTTATCGAATTTCTTGTGCTTTTCCGTTGCTTGATTATCACGGAAATTTGATTCAAGAGAGAGAAAAGGAATAAATATACAAAATCAGAAATTGATTCTATTGGCAAACCCTAGTTTTTGCTTTTTCTTCTTCTGTTTAGGGTTCTTGCGATTTCTAGGTTTTGTGAAGCAAAGTTTCGATCTTTCATCGATTTTCTTCGATGGAAGGTGAAGGTAGTTCAGAGGGAGAGAGTGATCGGAAAAGGGGTGGTGCAGATGATAGCAAAATTGCGGTTTCAAATGAGGGGCAGAGTAAGCCTAAACGACAGATGAAGACACCGTTTCAGCTTGAAACCCTAGAAAAAGCTTACGCTTGTAAGTTCTTCAATTTCATCAATTGGGTTTTGTTTTTGTGTAAATTTTTATTTTTTGTTGTTGTAATTGTTGAATTTGAAGATTATATTGTGTTTTGGTTAATTTTGTGATGTTTTTGGTTTGATTAGTGGATAATTACCCTTCAGAGCCTGTTAGGATAGATTTGTCTGAGAAATTGGGGTTGACGGATCGGCAGTTGCAGATGTGGTTTTGCCATAGGAGGTTGAAGGATAAGAAGGAGTCTGCTCCCAAGAAGGTGGTGCCGCCACGGAAGCCGGTGGTTCAGCCTTTGCCGGATTCCCCGGTGAATGATCATAGGATGGGGTTTGAGCATGGTAATGAGTATGACTCAGGGTCGGGTTCAGGTTCGAGTCCGGGGTTGGAGCCGCGGAATGCAATGGTACTGAGTGCTGGTTATTACGAGTCCCCACAGGATGAAATGGAGCTTAGAGCAATTGCTTGTGTGGAGGATCAGTTAGGTGAACCATTGAGGGAGGATGCACCCATTATAGGAGTAGATTTCGATCCATTGCCACCAGACGCATTTGGGGCACTTATAGGTATATGATAATGCTTGTGCTCTTATCTTCACTGATTGAGTTGCTTCATAATGTAGTTTCTTTTACATCATCTGTTGTTATTTCTTAACTCTTAAATTAACTTTTGTCTTATTGGAATTTCTTATCTTCCTTGCATTTTACATCTTTTTAGGCATCATTATGGAAATACCAAGACCTATCCGATTTTAGAAAATGTAACTTATTTTTATTTCTGGTTTTCACTTTCAACTGCAAAAATGCCATCTAGTTTTTAATTTGTTCCATGTTTTTAAATATATGTGCAGTTAACACCGAAGGTAAGTACATCTTGAAAACAATTTGTTTTAAGTTTTAACTATTTACTTTATAAATCTTTGAAAAACGAAAATATTTTTCGCCCAATCAAAACAGAAATGGTTTCTGTTCATTTCCTGGGACACTTCACTGCTTCCTTGTACAAGTCCTTGAGAACGAAACAGTTTATTTCCAGTCAGAAAAGCATTTTTGTTTCAATTTCCTGTTTTACTTTGTTGTCCATTTTCGAAGTTTTGCACAAGAAATAGTGAAAGTAATATTGAGTAGTCCCTTATTGACTGTAGCACCTCTATCTTGTCACAAGAATGCTTTCTATTTCATATGGAGAAATTTTTGCATACAGCGTCACTTTCCATATCTGAGACTAAGACTGCTTCTTTGTGTTTGAAAGAAGTTGCTTGAAACATAATATAATGGTACAAGTTGTTTGTGATCACTGATCAGTGCATGCAATACCATGTTCGGCTACTAACACTTCTGTTATATATGTTTTTTTGGATCAGCAGTTACAGAAAGCCAGAAGCGACCTCGTCTTGCATATGACGGTAAAATATATGGAAGACATGATGTTAGAACAGACAAAGTGAGTTTCTATATTCCATAAATATAGTATATTTTGGTCAATAAAATGAACCTTGTCTGAACTTGGAGGTAGCTATGATGATTGAGGACCTTCTTTAACCGCCTGTCTTTCATGTCAGTTTGTAGCTGTACATTCCTTTATTTCTTAAGCTATTTGGGCTTTTATCCTTTCCTGAATGGCCAACTGGTAGTATCCGCTTGAAAATAGGGATAAACAGACTGCTATATTATTTTTGATAAATATATTTTACTTCAATGCTAATTTTATACAAAAATATGGAAGAAGGGGGAAATGGTGGTTAAGGTTGGAGTTAGCCTGAACTTTTGTCGTTAGCGTCATGCTTATATTTAGGCGTTTTCTTGGTAAGTTCGTATGTCTATGATGTTTATTTTTGGTAGTATCTTTTGCCTTGAACTGTTGATTATCTTTTTAAATGCTCTTTGGCAAAAATATTCTTATTCTGTCTGTTTTCTTCATTGGTTTGAGGAGCTGGAAAACCTGTTGCTGTTCTGTGTTTTATTTTTTGAATGGTCGGTGATTGTTTATTTTTAGTTTTAGTTTTTAACCGCTTTATTGCTCTATTTAAGCTTGAATTTAAGTGAGCTTTATTCTAGGCTAAGGCAAGGACATTCCATGAATATCTACCAAGCAAATCTGGCATTAGGCCTGATGCTTTTGGACAGTTCAGCCAATCTCATGTACACGTTCCAATGCAGGGTCCATCCAAAACCCCTCCGATTGTGCCTAGAATTCATGCCGCCCAGGGTCATTCTTCTCGTGTTCCTATTTTGTCTCAACAAGGAAAGCAAGGGAGTCCCTACCAATCTCCTCCTCGAGAATTATCCACAAACATAGTGAATGCTGGAATGAACTCCCACCTCATCGAGCCAGAAAATCCCTATGCTTCACCTAGTGGACAAATTTTGCAAAACAACGCGATGCATATAGAGAGGAAACGAAAGGTATATTTGAGCTATCTGCAGTAATTGATGTTTTATTTTTGTAATTGTTCAGTCTTCAACTCTTGGAAGTATATAATCTATTATTTTCAAAGGATGACTTTTTATGTTTGACTGTGTGTAGGGTGATGATGCCAAAATTACCAGGGATGTTGAAGGCCATGAGACGATCCAGAAAGAGTTCGAAAAACACGATAGCACTAGACGAAAGGTTTTATTGAGATGAATTTAGTTTAGCCTGTTTTCTTACATTTTGTGTAGGTATAACAATGTCACATTTGCATTCTTTTTAACTAATTCCCTACTTTTCCCTTCAATATTTTTAGAATGAGGAGCGAATGAGGAAAGAAATGGAGAGACAAGATCGTGAAAGAAGAAAGGAAGAAGAGAGATTGATGCGTGAGAGACAGCGTGAAGAGGAAAGATCAAAACGAGAGGAAAAACGTGAAATTGAACGAAGGGAAAAGTATTTGCTGAAAGAAAATATAAAAGTAAGTTTTTAAGTCACCTGTCCAACGGAGATAGCCTTATTTTGACTTATATTTAGAAATTTGATAAATATATTCTATTTTGATATGTTCTATCTTAAAAAGGCTGAGAGAATGAGGCAAAAAGAAGAGCTTCGGAGAGAAAAAGAGGAAGAGAGAAGGAAAGCTGCCCTTGAGAAGGCAACTGCCCGTAAAATAGCTAAGGAATCCCTGGAACTTATTGAGGATGAACAGCTGGAAATGATGGAGTTAGCTGCCTCGAGCAAGGGGCTTTCCTCTATTATTCGTCTTGATTTTGATACTTTGCAAAATATTGAATCATTTAGGGGTGAGATTTTATTTTTATTTTTGTTTTGTTTGTAATTTTACATAAAAATAATTTGGCTGTTCAGTATCTATCTGGAGATACTGAAACGAAAATGAATTTCTAGTACTGAAACCTTATTATTATATTGTAGATTCATTGTGTCTTTTCCCACCTGAGAGTGTAAAACTAAGAAAACCATTTGCTATCCAACCGTGGATCAACTCAGAAGATAATGTTGGAAACCTTCTCATGGTATGTTCTCGTCATGACTTTTGCTTCCTTATAACATATAATACACTACAATGTGCAAAATCCTTAAGTTGCCTGATGTGAATGTGACTTTAGCCTTCTGCAGTCTAAGTTGAATAAGTTATTTTCCTATTATCTTTTAGTGATGGAACTTGTTTGTTGGATCAGCAGTTCTGTGGATGCACTGATTTTCTATTCTACATATTGCACCAACAATTTATTATTGATTTAGCCTATTGATTGATTTGAAGCTTCTGATTTAAGGTTTGAAAGCTGTGGTGGTTTATTTCAGGTTTGGAGGTTTTTGATTACCTTTGCTGATGTTCTGGAGTTATGGCCTTTTACGCTTGATGAGTTTGTGCAAGCATTTCACGATTATGTAAGTCAGTCTGGCCTTTGCTAGTGATATTGTGTGATCAGTTTAACTACTTTTGTGCACTATATTTGCTCATTCCGGGTGCTCAAAATATTTATATCAGGATTCAAGATTGTTGGGTGAGATACATGTCGCTCTCCTTAAGGTGATAATAAAAGACATTGAAGATGTCGCAAGAACACCTTGTACCGGATTAGGAATGAATCAGAATGGTGCTGCTAATTCTGGAGGTGGCCATCCAGAGATTGTGGAAGGGGTAAGCTTAGATGTTTCTTAAATTACACTTGTCCTTCTTTCAGAGAAGTTGTGGTTTTATTCATTGGAATCCATTCCTATAATTGCCCTTTTTATGATAGGCATATGCATGGGGCTTTGACATACGAAATTGGCATAAGCACTTAAATCAATTGACATGGCCAGAAATTTTCCGACAACTAGCTTTGTCTGCAGGATATGGACCACAGTTTAAGAAAAGAAGTATTACATCTTCACGTGCCAATAGTAAAGATGAGGTTCAGTTTTCTTTCTTTTGCTTTTTAAAATTTCAGCTGCTTAAATAATTCTTGTGTTACATGAATATTTTAGTGATTTTAATCATGAGATATAGTTAAGATGTAATTTCAGGATTGTTTCTTATGAGCTATTTGTTCAGCTGGCACCTTTGAAGCTTACATTGTCAAGTTTTTCTTGGCTTACGTTTTAATCAACAGTTCAATATTTATTTAGGGCTCTTAATGTCATTACATTGAATAAATGGATCACATTCTATATCCAATTTCAGGGAAGAAGTTCTGAAGATATCATTTCTACACTCCGTAATGGTTCAGCAGCTCAAAACGCCTTGGCAAAAATGCAGGAGAGAGGTCTATTAGGACCTCGAAGATCTAGGCATCGGTTAACTCCTGGAACAGTTAAATTTGCAGCATATCATGTTCTCTCACTAGAGGATGGCAAGGGATTGAATGTAATAGAGCTCGCCGAAAAAATTCAGGTGAGTGGCATGTCACATATTAAATGCTACTTATCGTCAAGTCTGTTTTTAATTTGTGTCTTCCTGTCAGAAATCTGGTCTTCGGGACCTGTCAACCAGCAAGACACCTGAGGCATCAATTTCTGTTGCTTTGACAAGAGATGCCAAGCTTTTTGAAAGAGTAGCCCCATCAACTTATTGTGTACGTGCTGCATTTAGGAAGGATCCTGCTGATGCCGAGTCCATTCTTTCTGAAGCAAGAAAGAAAATTCAGATATTTGAAAATGGGTTTCTAGCTGAGGAAGATGCTGAAGATGTTGAAAGAGAAGAGTCAGAAAGTGAAGTTGACGAGGATCCTGAAGTTGATGATTTGGTTAATCCTTCAAGTGTTAATAAAACATCTGAACCGTGTAATGATTTCTCCTCAAGTGGAAATGAAAACCTAGGCCATGATGGAGAACTTAAAGATGAGTTCGATAAGGATCTGCCTTGTTTTCCTGACAATGGTTCCAAGAATGCTGATTGTCCAAGTGGACAACCTGTTGCTTGTGAAAGTCTAATTGCCAGAAATCTAGGTGAAGATAATATGGAAGTTGATGAAAGTAAGTCTGGAGAATCATGGATTCAAGGGCTCACTGAAGGAGAATATTCTGATCTCAGTGTAGAGGAGCGGTTAAATGCTCTTGTTGTATTAATTGGTTTGGCAAATGAAGGAAATTTGATCCGCGTTGTTCTCGAGGTAAACTTCATTCCACATATTATATTCCCAACTTGATTTTTGTATTTATTTATCAAATTGACGCGAAGAGTTTTTTCAGGATCGTTTGGAAGCAGCAAATGCTCTGAAGAAGCAAATGTTGGCAGAAGCACAGATAGATAAAATTCGCCTTAAAGATGATAATGTTAATAAGTCAGATTTTCCTTCTATCAATGGTATCAGGGTTGAAACACCGCTTACATGTGCTGCTGCGGAGGGAAACCAAAGCCCATTGCTTGATATTAATATTTGCAATAATAATAATAATGAGGAATCTCCCAGCAAAACAGAAAATAAAAGACTTGCTGTTGTTGGACAAAGCCTATCTGAAAAGCTCCCCTCAGTTCAAGATCTCTGCATCGGTCCTGATAATCCTCAGACTCCGTTATCTGCACAATGTTCAAAACGGTCACGGTCTCAGTTAAAATCTTTTATTTCCCACTTAGCAGAGGAGATGTACATCTATAGATCCTTACCTCTTGGGCAAGATCGCAGACATAATCGATATTGGCAATTTGTTGCATCTGCTTCTTGCAATGACCCTGGCTCGGGCAGGATCTTTGTTGAATATCATGATGGCAAATGGAGGATTATTGATTCTGAAGAGGTGAACTGTTTGTTTGTCATCCCTTTGTTTTCCCCTTCCAAAGTTTCATTCATATATATTCTTCATTTATTAGCTAGCCAAGTATTATTTTGAATCTGTGCTGCTTTGTATCTTTAGGTGGTACTGTTTTGTGAACTTCTATGTTGTTTTTGGCTTTATTGTAATAGTTCTAATAGAGTATATTTAACTAATTGTATACAGGCCTTTGATGCACTTCTGAATTCACTGGATTCACGTGGGATCAGGGAGTCACATTTGCGTCTAATGTTGCTAAAGATTGAGAATATATTTAAGGAAAATGTTCAAAAGAATGCAAAATGTGCCAAAATTGGAAACACAGATGAAATCTGTGTTAAAAATGAAGCAGAGGAAACAGATTCCAGTCCTGATCACCATACTAGATCCGACAGTCCTAGCAGTACTCTTTGTGGTTTGAGCTCTGACACTTTAGAAACTTCGGCTTCCTTCACAATTGAGCTTGGAAAAAGTGAAAGCGACAAGAAAGCTGCCTTGAGAAGGTATCAAGATTTTCAAAAATGGATGTGGAAAGAATGCTATAACCCATCATTATCATGTGCAATGAAATATGGGAAAAAAAGATGCAAACCTCAGGTTGACATGTGTGATATCTGTCTCAACCTTTATTGCTTGGAAGAGTCCCATTGCAGTTATTGCCACCTTACTTTTCCGTCAAATGATGGATTTAATTTTTCTAAACATGCAATTCAATGTGGAGACAAGTCATCCAAAGATATTAGTATTTTTGAATCTCCTCTTCCATTACGGACAAGATTGCTTAAGGCCCTGCTGGCTTTTATTGAGGTAAGTTGATAATATACTTGATACTTTGCTTTTCTTGCCTTGAGCCTTTTTGCTTTTCTTTTTATGCTGAATTTCAGATGTTGGCTTTTTGAGGGATATATTACATTCATATTCTGATTTATAGGTATCTGTTCCACCTGAAGCATTTCAATCAGTTTGGACAGAAGATATTAGGAGGCTTTGGGGTGTGAAATTGAGCAGATCATCTTCTGCTGAGGAACTTCTACAGGTTCGCCATCTCTATGATAAATTTATATTCCATATCTTTGCAATATTATGAAGATTGAGAATCAATTATTAAGACATTTCAAAATTTACCAATCCATTTTGTAGATATTGACTCTATTTGAGAGAGCACTAAAGCGAGACTTTTTATCATCACCCTTCTCTACAACTGGGGATTTGTTGGGAATGAATGCCATGTCGGAGAGTGCTGCACATACTTCTATGGATCTTGAATCAGTTACTGTTCTTCCATGGGTTCCGCGGACCACTTCAGCTGTGTCTCTCAGACTTTTTGAGCTCGACACATCCATCACCTACATACAACTAGAGAAACCCGAGCCTTGTGAGGAGAAAGAAGCTAGATTCATAGTGAGTCTCTTTCAGTATTTCTTGTTTTTTTATTAGACTGATTTTGCTCTTAAACTTTGCGATTCGGATGGTAAGTAATATCATGAAAGGGATATTGTGTCAGGCATTTATTGTGCATGTTGGATGTCAAATTTTGGGGACAGGGTGACTGTTTTGGTGGAATTTTTCATGCTATTTAACATTAGTAATCTAACTCTTTTTCATTCCTGCAGAAGCTTCCTTCAAGATATGCTTCTGTCAAATCAACAAAAGTGGTTGAGCCAGTAGACTTGGACCGTGATGAATTTATGAAAGTGAAATCCGCCCCTTTGAAAATTGTGCAAAGCAGCAAAAAACGTCGGCGAGTGAATCAGGATAAAGGAAGGGATAAAAAGCTTTCTAAAAGAACGAGTCATTCCAAACAAGATAATGGCCACCACAATTTTGAAGTCACTGAGAATCTAAGTCAAAGAATAAAACCGCAGGGACAAGGATCACAAGGACAAACAGGTGGACGTGGCCCCCGAACTGTTAGGAAAAGGAGAGAGGAGAAGAGGGCTGTTGAAGATTTGTCGCTGGGCTATAAGGCTGCCAATAATAGCTCCAATATTGGTAGAGAACAATCGAGAATCTTGGATGAGGACTGGGATGATGAGAAGGCAAGTCCCATGAGACCCATCCAGATGGAAGCTGCTGACATGAGTAGCAGCAGTGAAGAGGTTGAATATGATGACAACGCCCAGGCAGTGGAATCTGATGACAATGTCGAAGCAGTTGAGTACGGTCAAGGAAACTGGGAGATAGGTTTTAATGGTACCCCGAACAGATGGAATAGGGATTTGGTTGGAATGAGTGATGAAGAAGACATGGAAGCTTCTGAAGATGACAATGACAATGGTATTGAAGGGAATGAAGAGGAAGAGGAGGGTTCTGAGGCAGATGTTATGAGCCAGGGTTCGGATCGTATGGCAAATAGAGTTGTAAATGAAGAACGTTTGGACTCGAGTGACTCCGAAGATTCTTCTGATTAGAAAAACAATACAATTGAGCAACTAGAAGGGATTTCATTTCAGGCTGCATCACTTTTTTTTTCTTTCACATTGCAGCTTTACAAGGTAAGATGCTTGTGCAGTTGTGCTCCAAGTCATTTCATGACTCCAAAGGTTTTATAGATTAGCAGAATTATAGTGTATATTATCCATGCAGAGTGGATTTTTGTACTTCTAGGCATTTTCAAGCGGAGGTATAAGCCTAATTTTTCTTCTCTTGTAATAGATATTCTCATTATTGATTAATAAAGTCGTTTAATGGATATTCTTCGTATAAATTTATCCTGTAAAACATAAGGTGGTGGAGTAAATAATTGTATTTCTTGAAAGCATTGGTAGCATAAATGAAGTGAACATTTTGACATTAAAATGCCGAATCAGCATTCTTAAATAAAAATTTATACAAAGAAATTTATGTACTTCAACCTCATAGTTTTGTTGTAAAAAGAGTCAAGACAGGTATATACCCGTTTAACTTGTGCTGCATTCTTGTCTCTAGGCTAGTCAATCAGTTGCCTTGTGTTGTTCTTTTCAATGATGTCTACCTCCTCTCTCATAGTTTGGTTTCATTCCTCCATTTTACTTGCATCTTCATAGTCAATGAATTCAAGGACACAACTTTACATCTTTGATAAATCTCACGAAGAGATCTAGAACCTCTTGTATCAAAGTCATCAAACTTCTTCATCTTGATGTCACTTGTACTCTTGAGAAGGAAAATGTGAATACCTGTCAACTTGAGATGTCTCCCAATTCCAATAGGCATCTTCATCCGCATTAGCATCTCTATTAAAAAAAGAAAGATTATTTGAATAAATTTCATAGAAAAGTCATTAGATTTTGAGCTGTAGCTTATTTTTTTGACAATCAATAACTCGTATTATTTCATTCAATAAAATAGAGTTAATACAAGATGAAATCGAATCAAAAACATGGTGACGAGCGTATAATTTTGACACCCTAGCTAAGCCGTGGGTGACATAATTTGCTTGTCTCCTAACAAAACTTATCTTAAAGTTTGAAAATTGTTGCAATAGAGACCTACACATATTAATAATATTGGCAAACTCAGATTGACTATTAGTTCTATCAAGGATGCTTTCAACCACTAGCTTACAGTCTAGTTCAATTTGCACCTTTGATAGTCCCAATTGACCAAGCCAAAGAATTGCATCTCTTAAACCCATAGCCTCTGCCTCTGATGGAGGAGGAACACCATCATACCATTTTGTTGATGCTTTTATAAAATTACCATGGCAGTCCCGAATGCACATACCTATACCAATACCAAAGCTCCTTTGCTCCTCAAAAATGGCCGCATCAACATTACATTTTAGATAGTCTGTGTCAGGTGGCTGCCACCGTGTCTGTTGCTGTAGGCGCTGTGCAGGTGCTGCTGCTGACATTACATCAGCAGGTGCTGCTGATGTACCATTTGCTGCCTGCCATTGAGCAAGTACTTCCCTCGCTAGCTGAACCGCCATCACAGTTGGTTTTAAATCACCTTCCCACACTGTCATTGCGGCGGCGCCATAAACACCACAACATCATTGCCATGTCATTCTTCATGTTACTTGTCAACCTGCATAATAAGGAAAAAATACAATCCGCAAAGCTCGCGGCTGAACCTGCAACTTCCTCGATTTCCCCCTATAAACCAGCAGCTTGCCACACTTTCTTTGCCTCTTCACACCCTATAAATACATGCCAATCATTCTCATAGTTCGTCTCACAATGAGGACAGCTATCCGTGCACGGAACACCTTTGTCTTGAAGTCTCATCCGGGTAGGAAGAACACCTCTTAGTGCCCTCCACAAAAACACTTTTACCCTTTGCGGTAACTTCATTTTCCAGATGATATTCCACTCCCCGGGTATCCTATACTCCTCGTTATCAACAAGAGTTTCCATTGCATACCTATATGCCGACTTCACCGTGTAATGTCCTTGTTGGCTGAATTTCCATATACGCTTATCTTCCCCCTCCCTATTCAGCAGCACCATTTTTGCAATTGCTTCTCTGTCATGATTATGAAACAGCCCATTAATCACATTCCAATTCCAACTTACACCATTCGGCTCCATCAAATCCGACACCTTCAGATTTTCCATTCCTTGAACTATAGCGCATTAGCGCTTGAAACATACAAACTGTCATCTATCCTCAACCAAGGATCTTTCCAAACTGCAATATTCTCACCATTTCCAATGCGCCACCCTTGACCGCCTCTAACTAATACCTGTGAAGCAAAGATACTATGCCAAATATAGCTTGGGCTATGGCCTAGACGGGCCCCCAAAAAATCAGTCTTCCGAAAATATTTAGCTTTGTAGATGCGAGTAACAATAGTATCTTGGTTAGTTAAGAGTTTCCAACCTTGCTTCCTAGCATAGCCAAGTTAAAGCCAAATAAGTGTCTAAACCCGATACCTCCGTACTCCTTTCGCATTGTAAGTTTGTCCCAACTGAGCCAATTAATCCCTCTACCTTGCCGTCTATTCGAACCCCACCAAAAAGAATTAATCATCCTCTGGATCTCTTCTCCCAAAGTTGTTGGTAGCAGAAAAGTGCTCATACAATATGTAGGAATTGATTGTGCTACCGATTTGATTAAAACCTGTCTCCCTGCTTTTGATAAGTGCTTGCCGGACCATTGTTGTATTTTCCTCCAAACTTTATCCCTTAAGTAGCTGAACATTGCCTTTTTGTTGCGACCAACCATCGATGGCATTCCAAGATACTTCCCGTTTCCCATATTTGCTGAAACTTGCTTATGGCTTCTCTATCTGCTTATGAGGTGTTTTTACTGAAAAATATCTCTGATTTTTGAAAATTGATAGCTTGCTCTGATACTGATTCATACACCTGCAATACTTCCTTTATTTTTGTACATTCCCTGATACTTGCCCAGCAAAATAAGAAACAGTCATCAACAAATAAAAGGTGTGTCAGAAGCGGAGCTCCCCGACACACCTTCACACCATGAATATCACCTCTCACTTCTGCTCGTCGTAGTAAAGCAGACAATCCCTCCGCACACAACATAAAAAGATAAGGTGACAAAGGATCACCCTGCCTCAAACCTCTCTTTAGGGCATTTGATAATTAACCCACGCATTAACAAGCACTTGATAATTAACACTTTCCATACACATAGTCATCCAATTTATCCATCTATCATGAAAGCCCATTTTACTCATCACTTTCTTCACATAATCCCACTCAACTCTATCATACGCCTTACTAATATCAATCTTCAACGCTACTTCCCCGACCTTGCCTTTCCTCTTGCACTTCATATGATGTATAACCTCATGGGCAGCCATTACATTATCAATAATAGAGTGATTCTCAACAAAATCCGACTGTTCTTGAGATATGCATTTTTGTAACAATGGCTGAAGTCTAGTTGCAAGAACCTTTTATATAATTTTGTAAATCATGTTACACAAAGATATGGGCCTAAGGTCTCGCATAGTCTCTGGATTGTCTTTCTTTAGGATGAGAACAATGTTGGTATCCATCATTTGAGGAGGAAATGAACCATTATTCAGCCAAGCTATACCCGTATGATATATTTCCATTCCACACAAATGCCAGAATTTTTTATAAAATGCCGGATTCAAACCATCTGGACCGGGGGCTTTGTCTGAATGCATTGAAAATAAAGCCTTTTTAAATTCTGATATGTTAAACGGAGCTAAGAGCTTACCATTATCTTCCTCTGTAACCCTCTGATCTATATACTCCACCGTAGGATTCACCACGTTCGTGTCATTTGTGAACAGCTGCGAAAAATACTGTTGTGCAACGCCACGCATGTCTTGTTGCGTTGTGACTGTTTCACCATCATCTCACACCAACTTCATGATATTATTTCGCCTCCTTTTTGCACTTGCCATAGCATGAAAGAAGCGTGAATTTGTATCCCCATCTTTCAGCCAATAGACCTTCGATCTTTGCTTCCAAAACGCTTCCTCTTGTGCCAACAACCTTCCCATTTTGATTCGGACCTCTTCATACCTTGCTATCTGCGCCGATTGCACACTGCCTCTCAATCTTTCCAACTCTTGTCGACATTCTTCAATAGAATCTCGGTACTTATTTCTCAGCTTACACCCTCATTCATTCATATCATCAGAACATTGTTTTAGCCGAGCCACTACCTCGATATCTGACTGCCGGTTCTAGTCCCTAGCAACTATATCATCAAGTTCCTCCTCCATTAGCCATGAGTTTTCAAACTTGAACTGCTTTCTTCCCCTTCGTCGTTGTTCCTCGTGAAGCTTTAATAAAATTGGTAAATGATCCGATCGGTGTGATATAACATTATGCAGTTGGTTTTGATAGAACATGTCACACCATGCCTGTGTTGCCATTGCCCTGTCAATTCTTTCCTCTTTCATATCTTGACCTCCCCTTCCTTTCACCCATGTATATGGATAACCTATCAACTTGAGATCAATCAAACTGCTATCCTGGACAGCTTCTCTGAAACCTCTTATCCTCCACGGTGGATGATCAACCCTACTCCTCTTTTCTTCATTTGACAACAAATCATTGAAATCTCCCATAATGCACCATGGCAATGTGTTATCCTGTGCTAACGTTCGAAGTAAATCCCAAGACTCATGCCTACGTTCATTCTCTGGATACCCATAAAAGTCGGTGAATTGGATAATGTGGACGTATCACTTCCATGTTAACAAAATTCTGAGAATAATTTATAAGGTTACAACCAAATGGATACTTCCAAAATATAGCTAAACCCCCACTTCTTCCAATTTTATCAACAACAAAAGACGCATCAAAACCCAACCTTACTCTAACCTCTTCTATTCTATTAGCATGCACCAATGTTTCACAAAGAAAAAGAATATCTAACCGATACTTCCGGGCCAGGTCTCTTAGTGTCGGAACTGCACTCGGGTTGCCCAATCCCTGGCAATTCCAGCTCATAATACTCATTGCTCCCGGCAAGCCTGGCTGCCAGGACCTGCTGTTAAAAAATGATACTTTCATCTAATTTACTTCTTTTCACATCAATATTCATGCCTGAATGTAGTACAACAAACCAAAGTGATTGACTTGGAACGTTAAAACAAGATAAACGAAAATGGTTCATTGTCGAATTTTATGTGTTGTCATAAATCATAATGTATGCTTTATAACATTATGCGTTCGCGGTCTAAAATAGTTTTATACAGATGTTAAATCAGGTAGATATTTGTACATATTTTAGAAAATAATATTACAGATACAACACAAAAATGAAAAATAATATTACAGACACAACACAAAAATGAAATATGATCGTACTAAATTTAGTCGTACATTTGTGTTATGTATTATCATTGTATATTATCAATACATAATCATTAATCTTTTTAAATTAAATAATGTTATTTTAACATAAAATTTGATATCCTATAAAAATATATCGTTTCATAACTATTGATGCGTTTTTTTTTTGTTGGTAAACCTATCGATGTATTTTGAAAAAAGAGAATAAACCAATCAATTAAAAATTGAATTTGCATATACACCGTATTATTATACAGTGTCGGAAAACAAATTTGCTGTAAACATAACATTTCTGGTTATACTGTGTAAATTTTTCGTAACTCTAAGCATTTTGCCTTCACATTATGAAATGCCAAATACTCAGAAAGGTGCATAAAACTTAAAGGCAAAATGTTGTTCACAGGCCTAGCTTTTATGTGTGTCTCGATGAGGGATTGTTATTTGAAAATTGCTCTTCTCCCAACAAAAACACTCATGTCCAACTGAATGGACGAAAATACCCTCGCGTGACTTAAGTCACGCTAGGTGCTTTCAGCGTGAGTTAACTCAAGCATGTTATAAGTCAGCGTGACTTAACTCACGCTCCTTTGATCGGTGGCGTGACTTAACTCATGCTCTTTGTCTGGTGGTCTGCACCACATAAAACACGTTTTTTTGGATGGTGGTGAGCTGGTAAAAAGAGATTTTACACTTTTTTTTTTACTAATTTGACTCACCATTATGTGTAGATACAACCTAGGCATCCATTCCCCCTATAAATATCATTCTAACCTTCACCATTTCTCACACCATCATCTCACACTTTCTCCTCATCTTCAACAACAATGTTTTTCCATCGTTGGTCTTTCATAAAAAAACGTCTCTTTGAAAATGTCAGGGATTGTATGAACAGTCAATGGAGATGGCAACACACTGCAAAGAAGTACGGATGTAGTTTTACCCCAATTCTCTTCCCTAGACAAGAAACATACCTTATTATAAATGTATCGATATAATAATAAAATGAGATTTTATGCATATCAATTTTGTTCTTTTATTTATTTTTGTTTATATTTGCTTTTATTTTATGATTTTGATTTCTAAAAAATATAATGTCTTCGAAGACTAATTAAACCCAGCGTGAATTCGAATAAAGTTGCGTATTGAATAAATTCGATTAAAGTGATACAAGTACACAAAATCAATTCAAAAAAACACAATTTTATTTAGTTTTAATTTCATCTACATTACATTACATTCTCCCTAAATATATGTGGTATCATCGTGATGTTGCATTTAAATTAAATTGTTGAAAGTTTACGGAAAATATCGACATTGAAGTGTCTTATACTTAGTGTAAAGATTTCCAGCGCCCTTTGAAAACTCAAAAGAATGGATATAACACATGTTGCATTCTACCTAATGAGTTGTACAAATTTGCCCATCAAATTCTCTCATATAAAATGAGTAGTGACAAATAGGAATGCATTCCAAGAGGTTGTTTTGAACTTAATCTTATTGCCCTGCCAACTGACAAGTTTCAATTGACAGAGGAACATGATCAAGTACAAAACAACATCTTAGATGTGCATTCTCTTATGTCCCACTCATTTTATACAAAGGAATCTGATGAAAAATTTGTACAACCATTAGGTAGAATACAACATATGTTTTATCCATTCCTTTTACCTTTCAAAGAGGCTTGCAAATCTTTACATTAAGTATAAGACACTTCAATACCAACATCTTCCTCAAACTAACAAGAATTAAACTTAAATTCCAACAAAATAAAGACACTACATAATAATGATGCTACCTAAACATAATCTTCTGGTTCTAACAGAATCAAACTCCTGAGAATATCTTCAGGCGATCTCAGCAACCTAACATACATATTGATCCACGAGAAATGCTGTGCTGCCAAAAAATCGAGAACATATTCCTCACATCGTCGTCGTTCGTTAATTCTAGCCGACTGAACAATATTCTCCCCTCATCCAACTTTGGGCGTTCATACCAAACGTATTCCACCCTCCTTGTGTCTCCGGGGTTGAGTCCTTGGTTGATTTCATTCAGTTGATCCTTCAAACCTTTTAACATGACATTAATGTACCGAACCTAGAACAGCTGATGATTTCCACCGTTGAAGTGTATGCATATTAACATTGTTTCTGATTTACACCATAAAAAATTAAACAATAAATGAGAAACTCATTCAAACATTTCATCAAACACTTGGATTGCAAATTATACATAAACCCTAAAACTTATAACTACAACATAAACATTAAAAAATCTAAACAATTAAGCAATATAAGTCATTTACATGTAAACATTGTATCATTTCTTGCCAAAAGAAAACAAATTTTAAACAAACCCTAAAACTAAAAAAATTCTAATTTAAGAGGAAAAATCTAACAAATAAACATAAAAAGGTTAATGATGTTTGATTAGATTTACTTGTTTTTGGAGTGTTGTTGGATTTGAACTTGAAGGAATTTTTGATTTGAGCGATTTTAGAGAAGTTTTGGAGATTTGAGATGAGAAATGAGTTGTTGTTTGACCTTTAAAAGAACACGCAACGTAAGTCTATTCACGCTGTGTTTCACATAACATAACTCACGCTTCATGAGTTAACTCATGCAATGTTTAACCCATGCATGACTTAACTCATGCGGATGGTATTTTCGAAGTTGGGAGTGAGAAAAACATGAAGGGAGAAAAGCATTTTTCTTGTTATTTTTGATAAGACATTTCACATTATACTTTAGGGAAATGTTAACTAGTGCCCCCGAAACACTTGTTAAAGAATTATAAAAAAAAAATATTGTCTTGAAAATTGTGTATTCTACTTTTTGAAAGTTAAAAAGGTGTTCTTTTTAATACAAAATTTAATTTTTCTTTCTACTTTTAGCACCTTAACCGGTGCCAACAAGACCCTAGACTTTATTTAACAATCGGACAAATCCCCATTTTCACACTTTTTTCTTTACTCATTTGTGACTATTTTACCCTTTACTTTTTTGGTGACCTATGGGCTTTAGAGACAGAGTCAGTTTAGACTAGTCAACTAACTCACCAATAAAAAAACACTAGTCAACTAATTGCTTACACTTTTTCTTTTTGTGAATTAAACTTTAGATTTTTGCTTTATAAAATCAACATACAGCATTCTAGGCGCACCTTTCGCGGGAAATAATTAACGAGTGAGGAATGGATCGAAGATCATATACTAACATACAAATGACATGGAAGCTTCTTAATTTTCCTTCATCACTATCTTCTTTTCAGATTGTTTATACACACACACCCTTTTTCCTTTTTGTTTTTGATAAAGTGAGGAGTTAATTTCATATATTTGTCTTTTTTTCTTTGCCTACCACCCCAACTTTATGAGCTATCCAAATTTCTATTATATGAGTGTAATTTGATCACAAGGAAAATATAACATTTCTCTAGTTAAAAGAATAAATAAATTTTGCCTAAAAAAATTATGATTTATATTTGGAATTTATTTTCTTCTATTGAAACTTCTGCCTAGAATATGCAAGAACTTCTTAACAACATTAACATAGTCAGATTTTTCTCTCTCTTTTTGGCTATTGCAACAAAAGCAGTTAGAGAAGGTTTCCCCAATTGTTTGTTTTTTTGGTACAAAGGTTTCCCCAACTTACCTGCTCCATGTATGACATGAATGGAGATAAATTTTTGTAGCATCACATTCACATGGGTTACCACTTACCAGAAGTAGTTGACATACATACTGCATGACACAAATTGGCCAACCTAACGATGTATTAGATTCATCAACTAAGATTTCAGCACCTAAAATCCTTTTCTTTTCTTTGAACAAATATTTACTTGAAATTACCTACTTCCTCACCCACTAAAATAAATTAAAGAGGTCGGTCTTCAACTTCTTCGTCCTATTTTAATTTTATGCTGGTGTATTTGTCAAAGTTTAACTTTTCATTAGTTGAAATTTTACTATTATAACATATACTCTAATTAAGGATGAATGCGTTAATTAATCAAAGTAAATCAATGTCAAAGTAATAATGTGACAAAAACAAAAGTAATGCAAGTCAAATTCAATACCAAACCTTCACTAACTTTGAGTGCTAAGAAATTTGATAGAGAGGCGCATGCACTTTCACAAAAGACCACTTAATTATAAACGCGTTCTTGAGTTGAGGATCATCACTCATGTATGTGTGTATTGTATATATCGTGAATGCAGTAAAAAGGGTAGGTGTAGTCCATAATCTAGACAAACTATAGAGGGCACATGGAGTTGGCACCAAATGCTATTATTTTCAATTTTTCATGTCCCTACCCACTCCACAATCCACGCATAATTACTTGGCCATGCCTTTCTTCATTTGGTCTAATTTTCCATACTACCCTTGTGCACTAATCATCATCCAACTTTCAGCTTTTTTAGAACACAATTACCTTTCCCACCATTTAGAACCATACATACTTAAGTCTCAATTAAATTTACACTTATCTACCTCTGGATTTTGATTTTCTTTGGCAGGTTTATGGGGTATTAATATGATTACTTATTCTATCGGGATAACTAGCATTTTCCTTTATGAGCATTGCTATTGATAGCGAGAGAATTTTCCCTAAAGCATCACGACGTGCTTATAGCCAAGTAACAATGTTTTTGGCGGAAAACATGGGAGGGTATTGATGTAATTAAGATAATTATATTTAGTGTAAAAAACCATTCGTGAAATTTTCTCTATGCATTTTATCGGGATAACTAGCATTTTCCTTTATTTATTTTTTACTAAAAGGGTAGAATGTGTGAAGTTAATTTGGTTCATATATTATTAGGCAAAATTTTTGGTGCAATTCATACTATTTTAACAATTGGTGTGACAATATTTCCATTACTTAGAATAATTTTTTGTAGCACTATATGATTGATGCAACTACTAATCAATCATGAGTTTGCTTAGAAGAAACGAAATATAATGAGGTTTATTAAATGTTTAGCACTATATGGATAAGAATAACGAGAGAACTAGGTTAAATGTTCTGATGTTGAAGGATTCCATGGTCCACCCTTGCCAATGACACTTGTAATTAATGAGTACCATCCTTTAAATTAAGTATAGTTCTTACAATCCTTAAGAAAAAAGGAAATAAAATTGCACCCTTATTATTAGTAAGTATATTTTTTGGTCTAATTGTAAACTCTCGAATCCAACATGATGTCTCTCTGCATAAACTAATAACCAGAGTCTCCCCTACAATGCCAAGAGTTATATAAACTTAGCCTTATTTATTTATATAATAATGGGTGCCGTCCCTTTAATTAGATGCCGTTCTAGAAAATTTTCAAGAAAACTAAACCATACCCTTAATATTTGTTGGATAATGATTCATGAGGGTAGTTTAGAGATATCACACTGAACCAAGAACAATTAAACATCACATCTTAAAAAAAATAAATTAAGACATTAAGTTTATAAATCATTTTTCTTATATAATGCTCGACATCTATTTTTCTATCTAAAGTGACATTTTATATACCAATAATATTAATTACAGTGTTTAGCCAAAACCACATTTTTATAGAAGCCTAAAACCCTATTCACTAGGTTTATTCTCCCAAGATTTGCAATATATAATGAGTATGCTTTGCATGAATAAATAAGTAGAGTCCTCTAAATTGGCAATAGTTATCCAGTATTGAATAATATATTGATGTACTAACCAAAAAAACAAAATGAAGTAATAACAAGGTGTTGAGAGAGTTGCTAATATTCTCCTAATGGAGAGGCAGATCAACCTTGTGTGAAAAAATTCAGATATACAACCGTTGATTTTAGGATTAATCTCGTAGCAGACTCAAAATACTAATGCTATGGGAATTAAAGATGACTTGAAACTCATAGGGGTGAGAGACTCTAATTAGACAAACAAAAAACAAATTTATGGTCCATTTAATTAGTAAAAGTTTTATTGGATAGGGGACCACAATCATCACAAAACTCTCCTCCCATTTGCACCTAATAAGTGGAAAATTTTGAAAGGGGTTAATTAAAAAAGAGCTAAAGTCCTCTATATAAAGATATTTGAACACTCTCTACTCATCAGTATAGACAGTCTAAGTCACTTTCCTCTCTTTCACCATCATCATCTATGGCTCCCATCTCAAAATTCCTATCTTTCCTATTCTTAACAACCCTTTCATTTTCTCTCCAAATTCATGCCAGAGACAGTCAATTCTTCAGCAAAGTCACCCATGTCAACAACAACAACAATGTTAGAGAAGTTCCTAACAATGAAACACCGTTAAACAAACCAGAACAACAACCAGTTTTCATCCCGGAAACCGAAAACAGTTATGGCTTATATGGTCATGATACTGGTCTACACCCTCCCACTACCACTAACACAAACAATGTTGATCCCAACACTTACCAATCATATGAAAAAACTTCATCAAAGGATGAAATCAACGACAACAAAGTTAACAATTACTTCAACTATCAGCAAGATTCCTATAACAAGTACCCGAATGAGGTTAGTGACACGAAACTAACGGGAACATCTTACACTAACAACAACAACGACAACTACGACAACAACAAGTATTCTTCTAGTTCTAATGACTTTAGCAACAAAAAGTTCCCAGAAGAAGGATATAACTCGAACGAAAATCAGAACAACAACAACGATAACAAGTATTTCTACAACAACAACAACAAGGATTCTTCTAGCAACACAAAGTTTACAGAAGAAGGATACAACTCAGTGGAAAACCAGAACAACAACAACAACAACAAGTATTTCTACAACAGCAAAGATGCTTCTAGCAACACAAAGTTCCCAGAAGAAGGTTACAACTCAATGCAAAATCAGAACAACAACAACAACTACGAGAAGTATAACTACAACAACAAAGTGGCTGCTAATGACAAATACAGCTTCAAAGGTAACACCAATTACAACAATGGTGAGAGGCAAGGAATGAGTGATACAAGGGTTATGGAAGGTGGAAAATACTTTTATGATGTTAACTCTGAGGAGAAATATAATCCAACATTCAATGGAGATTCATCTAAAGGAGTTGTGAACTCTGAGAATTGGTACAACAAAAAAGGTTATTTTGGTAACAACAATGTGAACAATTATGAGAATAACAAGAACTCTATGAATGGTTACCAGAATCAAGAACAGTTTGAAGATGACCAAGAAGAATTTGAGCCTTGAGATTGAATCAAATCATTGTAACAAAGTGAAGAGTTCATTGTCCTTTTGAATTTTGGTTGTGTTTGTTCAATGTTTTTATGTGCTTTAGATTAAAAATCACAAAAAAAATAAAAAAGTAGGATAAGTTATGAAGTTTAATTTACTTGGTTGGTGATAATTCTGTTAAGTGTTGTCTTGCTACTTATGAAATTGCACAGTGTATGTTATGATTTGGAAATATTGCATGAAATATGAAATTGAAAGCATGTTAATTTTGTGCTTATTATCATCAAGAAGTTGTATAATTGTTATCATTGTGAAGTATCTTGTTTGTTTCTGCTTAATTTATTTACTTTCCTTTTTAACCATTGAAAAGAAAAAGCTTATGATTTGTTTTTCACTTTAAGTTAAAGGATTAAAGAGAAAGAGGAGCAAAGACAAAATGCAATCATACTTTAGTTTTAAAATCTCAATGATGGTCCATCTTGTTTTTATGCCTACCAACCCGGATTATGATTCATAGATACCATTTTCAAACAGAGTGAATTAGGGAGCATCACAGTGTTGAAGTTGAGTGGCATGTGTCTTTTTTTGAACAACAAAATGGAGTCAAAGATTAGCAAGGAATAATACAATTTAGTAATTCATTTCACAATGCTAAATTATCCTTTATTAGCTGGCTGATATGATAGTTAGTTAATTCATCAAAAGGTTTTTTTATATATGACCTATAATTTACAGTAGCAATCTACAGTTTATCTTTCTTTTCATATAAAATTTAAAATCTCCTGTTTAATTGGAGTAATGTTTTTTTGGAATTGGAGGCAAGTAAGCATAAGTATAAGTATAAAACGGTCCAAACCTTTATTTTGGATCTAAAACAAAACACATTTTTAAGGCCTATAAGTTATAACCCTTCAAAGAAAATATATCTTACTATTATTAAATATTAAGTTGAAATTATTCATTACGGCAACACGTAAATTCAGCCGGTTAAGCGTCAAGTTCTCCTTCAGAGTTATATTATCAATTATTTCATGTGACACCGAATATATATATATATATATATATTTTTTCCTTATATATAAAACTTCATTTTAATATTTGCTTTAAATATCGAAAACGGGGCAATTTTGGCCTAAATATGTGCCTTTACACTTATATTATCCTCAATTCATAGTATTATTAACTAATATGGAGCTTGATCACTTCACACTTGAATTTCCAACTACACATGTATCAACACCGGTATCCTAGGTAACATTTAGCAAGGGGACAGATAGAACAAGTCAATTTGTTTTGTTTCATACTTTTTAGTTCCACTCTTTCAAATGGAATCAAAATTTTTTTTTTTCTTCCTTCTATCCTATTTACTTATAATATAAAATAAAACTCACTATCCTAATCCAACATGCCTATGAAATGGTAACATAGGTTGCACTGTATACCAATTATGCAGAACAAGAACAAAGCTTCCTACCTGTAAATTATATACTGATCAGTGATCACTGTTTCTTCTACCAAATTAGAACACAGAGATACTCTTGTCATTATGCTCAGTCTTGTGGATGATGGATTAGTTCTGCAGTGTAGTTGAAATGGATGGCATTGGCATCTATGACTATATCAGCTGCCTCATAAATTTCTAAGAAAATAATTTAAAAACAAAACGTTTATTACATACGAGGGAAATTGGAAGCAAAAGTCTATGGTGGTACAAAGATAATTGCTGGCAGGTAACACCAAATTCTGTTTATCTAACTTTGCAAAAGTCTCTAATGCATCTTTTAGACACATGAATGAATTTCACCCAATCTAACTAAATAAAGTAATTCATTTCCTTATATAGTAAAGTCTGACGTGAAACTTAGGTAACAATTTAAATTATAATAAAAATTTATGGTTAGAATTTTTTATACAAATAAATAACATTAATAAGTAGAAAATAAATGTCCAAATTGTTCAGCACTAGCTTCTCAATTTGTTTGAGTAAAAAAGAAAAGTGCACAAAATGCATAAGAGAGATGGATCTACCATGCAAAAGAAGAAGCATTGTTCAAGCAAATCAGGCCGCTTTCTTCTCTCCGTGATTGACGGTCAAGGGGATAAAATAAAGAGAAAATAAAGTACTTGTGTTACTTTCCACTTTATTTTTTTATTTATGCTTTGGGGTCACCTTAATATGAAATATTACAATGGGTTATGTTATTTGGATTTAAAACCTTGTTGGAGAAAAACTATTGCATTTGCATGAATTTCATTAACAATTAACTATTGTAATCACAATACTTAGTGTACACCAGGAGGCATGGTAAAAGTCTAGGTCTGATCTATATCTGTGCAACAGTACGAATCAATTAATTTCATTTTTACAATTGTGTAAAACACTATGTACATTGTTGACATAGCCAACTGTGTAACCAAAAAATATTGCCAACTTGGGGATTCTCTTCGTAACAATTTGTGTTGGGTTCAATACATTTTGGTATGTTGCTAGTGACCTGACCTTAACTAGCTAATTTAATGAGGGATGGGACACAAAAGGACATACGGCAGTTGAAATTGTTAGGTTTGGGATGAAATTGACAGTTAACATAAAAGGCAACGCCTGTTACGGATTACTAGGTGGTCCATCATAAACAATGTTTAACAACCATTGGATTCCAAAGTCAATAGATTTGATCATCCTCTTCAACAAATTCTTTCTCAATTATTTAAAACATTTTCGAATTAAATAAGTTTTTAACCTATATAGATATATCAAATTTTGATTTTAATTTTTAATAAAATATTGGCATATTAGTCATTATAAAACTTTTCAACACAAATGTCTTGGTCTCTGTTAAATTTAAATTTGTTTGATTATCTTAAAAAATTTTGAATGATTTTTTTGCAGACATGTTTAAAACCTTATAAAAAAACACTATTTCACAAAAAAATAAAACTTTTTAACATGAAATGAATTAAATATGTTATAAAACTAAAGAAATAGGAACATGAATAAAGTAGAGAGAAGTAGAGAAGGATAAAGAAAGAGAAGAGAGATGATTTTATTATTCTCCTGTAGTATACAATTAGGTTACATATGAGCTCTATTTATAGAGAAATACAATGACTTGGTGGGCAAGCATAATATAGCCCAATAAGCAAACAATATGACCCAATAACCCAATTGCTATATGGACATCCACTT